>Ga0315314_1000155_pt1 | contig 88262 bp, 82 predicted proteins | sample TDP9_MG_FD_203631 | JGI IMG/M metagenome (GOLD analysis project Ga0315314, IMG submission 203631) | Freshwater sediment microbial communities from Lake Towuti, South Sulawesi, Indonesia - TDP9 | ecosystem: Environmental > Aquatic > Freshwater > Lake > Sediment | place: Indonesia: South Sulawesi...
AACCGTGAAATTCGTTGATGTCCACATTCACCTCTCAGATCCTGAGTATAACCAGAAAGTCGACGAAATTGTAGAGGACGCTAGGCGATTAAATATTGTTGCTTTGGTCTCCAATTCCATGAACCTTCAAACCAGCGTCCTCAGTCTTCAATTGGCTAAGGAGCATCCGGATCTTGTTTACGCGGCCTTAGGGATTCACCCCTGGAGCGTGACGCAACTATCCGTCAATGAGATACAAGATACGGTGGACCTAATTTTGCAACACGAAACACGTGACGTAAAGGTGGTCGCGGTGGGAGAGATAGGATTAGATTACCAATACGCGAGGAGGAAAGAGCTTCGGGATCTGCAGCTCAAGATTTTCCATGAAATGCTTTGCGTAGCTGGAAAGCTGTCCTTGCCCGTGATTATTCACTCAAGGGGTACAGCCCCTCAAATTATGAGCCTCCTCCCCTCGTATAATGTGAGAGGAGTTCTCTTTCACTGGTTTAGCCACCCCTCGGAGTTGCTATTTCAGATCATAGATCGGGGATATTACATTTCTGAGGGACCGCCCTCCGTATACTCTGCCAGAATTCAAGAGATCATCAGGCAAACACCAATTACAAACCTATTAACTGAAACCGATGGGCCCGTACGTTTTTGGGATGTGTTTACAGGTAAGATGACTACGCCCTCCTTTATCCCTTCTGTTGTGAAGGCTATAGCCGAGGTGAAAGGGGGAAAGGAAACCGACATAGCCGATCAGATTCTCAGGAACTTCAGCAACTTCTTTAAAATACCTTTCATTTGAACCGCATCGCTTTTCTATGCGCCATTGAAACGTAAGTAATAAAAGACAGGGAAAAATGTAACATTAATATCAAAGAACGATTGTTATGAGGGAAAGAGGATAGCTCAATATGGAGGGCAAGCGAGGGCTTGGGTAAGGTACGTCCGGATCGGGTGAAGAAAGTAGCCCGAGAACTACTGGAAAGGTTCCCAGAAAAGTTCACTACAAACTTTGAAAGCAACAAAAAACTCGTTGAATCCCTCACCAACATCTCTTCGGCAAAACTAAGAAACAGAATAGCGGGCTACATCACTCGACTATTAACTATTATGCAAGCCGCCGAGGTCGCAGAAACTATCGAATCGGAAGAAACCGAACAAGCTTTGGTTGGCGAAACAGCAGTCGAGGAAACAGGGCAAGATACGGGTGACTGAGGCACTTTCGCAGTATTCTTTATAATCCCTTTTCACCCTATCTTATTCCACACATGTTCACAGAAGGGGAAGTCCCAAGTGTCGATGATGAACGATTACCGAAAGGGTTGGGCTTTGCGCTACCTCAGGGAGGCGAGGGCGGAGTTGACAGCGGCTCAAAAGACGCCGCACATGGCACCCGGCTTGATTTTGGAAGCTATGAGAAAGGCTCAAGCCGCCATTTACTACAGCTTAGGAGAACCTGCTTTCATCGAGGCGATCGTCCGACAAACCGCGAGTAGAAAACAGGTTATAGAAGAACCTATCTTGAGGTGTCTCGTTGAGATTGAGCGAACCGTGCGTGAAGTGGCGCAAACACCAGAACCGGATCGTGACAAGGCGATCAAGCAGGTGGATTGCCTCATTGAAATAGCATCGGATATAGTAGAGCTCTTCACGGGCGAAAAGGCGTAATTGTCAAATAGGGTTAACTCTTTACTCAAATCGTGGTGGGAATTTGCCCTATCCGTACGTTATCAAGCATGAAAAAATGGATCTTTACATCGCCATACTCAATATTAGTGATCTTTATCTCCATGAGGAAATCATCCCCAATCTTCTCGATGAGCTTGTGCGATCCATTGAACTCGATGAATTACTTAAACACCCCGTCATTGTGGATAAGGGGTCCCTTGTGGTTCTGGACGGAATGCATAGGGTGGCTGCTTTAGAAAGGCTTGGGTGTAAACGGATTCCTGCTTGCTTGGTGGACTACGAAAATTCCGCGATCACGGTTGGTTGTTGGTATCGGACATTAAAGGGGGCTAGGACCTTAGAGCATCTTAACACCCAAATTAAGGAATTGGGTCTTACGATCCAACAAGTTAGAAAAATCGACGATACAAAGATTGGCGTCTCACCCATTATTGCCGCCGTAAAGAATCGGGAAAAAGGCTTTCTCGTTCGCTCTCCTTTTCGAAGCCTTAAAGAGGCTTATGATATCATTAAGCAGATTGAGGAGGGATTAAAAGAGTTCGATCTTGATGTGACATATGAAACTGAGCTAGATGCGCTTAGTAAGTTGCGCGATCATGAGGTTGATGTCGTGCTTCTAACCCCGAAGGTTACCAAAGGTTCCATAATCAACACCGCGCTTTCAGGTAGCGTCTTTTCGTTCAAGACGACAAGACACGTCATTCCTGCAAGGCCATTAAATCTTAATGTTCCCCTAAGTCTCCTTCGGAACAGCGAAAAATCCATTAATGAAGTAAACAATGAGTTGAGAGGAATGCTTCAGAGAAGGCACTTAAAACATGTTGCCGCGGGAAGCGTCCTTGACGGGAGACGATACGAAGAAGACCTTTACTTGTTTGAGGAGTGAGTAATGGCTATCCATGTGAAAGTTACGCTCTTGGGGGTTTTCCGTGGGCTCTCTGGGAGAGGTCAGCTCCTTATAGAGTTGGAGAAGCCAGTAGTTGTAAGAGAAGTGATCCAGAAGCTTGTGGAATCGTTTCTACCGGAATTTAATCGGGTATTAATCGACCCAGAGCTCAATGATCCACGGCCTAACGCCCTCATTCTTGTGAACGGAAAGGAGGTCGGCGTTCTGAAGGGACTCGAAACTGAGGTTAAGGATGGCGATGAAATCGCTCTTATTCCTGTGTCACATGGTGGTTAACCGTCGGCGTGTCACCGGCTCACATCATCGTAAATTTTAAGCTTCGAACACGCGACGTACATTCAAGAAGTGGGGTTTAAATTTGAGTGCAAAATTGTCAAATGAGATGAAGGATGAAATAGTTGCTCTTCTCCGTGTGTGACCTTGCCTAATGGTGGGTTAGTCGTCACTTAATCATTAAATATGAACCCCTCACTTCTAAATATTAACGAGGGTTTGGATGACTGCCATAATTGAGGTGGACCCTGAGATCTTGGGAGGGAAGCCGGTGATCAAGGGCACTAGGGTCCCCGTGGACTTGGTGCTGGAACTTGTCGAACTTGGATACTCGATCGATCGCATCATTGAGGAGTATCCACACCTGTCTAAGGATGTTGTAATTGAAGTGTTGAAGCTTGCGAAAAAGATGCAGATGGCGTCCAAATCTTAAGGAAAAGAAAGTAGTCAGAATACTACGAAAGTAAGTGGATATTTCCTATCCTAACGTTTTCGAGATGCTTCTTGGCGATGTTGTAGCATTGGTAGGCTAGGTCCCGGCTGGTGGTGGGCAAGTCGGTCATCACGTACTGTGGATAAAAGGCTAGTAGGGTATAGGGGATTTTAGAGTCTACCTCCGCGATGAAGCTAGCAAGGTTGCGAACTTCCTCCACGTCTACATATCCTGGGACGAGGAGGGTGCTGGCAGTTAAGATCGGTAGGTCGGAGCGTTCCTTAAAGAATTTCTCGCCAATCATTTTGAAACTCTCTAGGGTGGGCGCGTTTGAAACCCCGCAAAGGGCTGTGTTTAAACTTTTACTCCATGTCTTTAGGTCAAACTTGACGTTTCCGCCGCTCATGAAGGAGATCTCAGCCGCTTTCAATGCAAATTCCTTTTTCCAATATCCATTGGTCTCCCAACAAACCCTAAGGATGCGCCCCCCACCCCCAGCCCTTTCCAATGCCATCTTACTCGCCTTGAGAGCGTGGGGCATCTGCACCGAGGGGTCTCCGCCGAAATAGCAAATGCATGAAACATGGTCATCGACTTTGGCGGCAAGGCTCTCAGCGCTCATCACTGGCTGAAGCTTAGCGGCAAGGCTACGATAATGCCAATTTTGACAAAACAAGCAGTCGAGGCTGCATGCCCCATAAAACACAGCGAGGTTTGCGTATCCGGTTTCTGCACCGCGCTTATACGCGTATTTTGGGTAGCCCGCCCCCGTACAGCCTGGACAGAACCACCACGCCACGCAGTTGGTGGGTAGGGGATCGTAATACCATTGAAGTATCCCCTTCTCGGAGGTTCCACCCATTCGAACCAAGCGACCGCCCATGTTGAAGACTAAGCCACAAAAACCCTTCCCTCCAACGCTGATCTTGCAGTCGTTAGAGCACATGCCACACGAGATACCATTTGGATCCCTTGGCGGTTTTGGAGGTAAGCCGAACTTATCTCGGCTCTCTGCGTGAACCCTATCCGTTATTTCGAGCGCCTTCTCCGGCTTTCCTCGAATGCACGATAAACAGACCCCAAGCCGACTTGAAATGAGGGGTGAGCGATCACCGCAGATTTGACATCGACCCAACGCATACACCAAGAAATGTTAGGTGATTGCTGTTTTTAGTGTTATTGTTGGTTTTGGTTGCGAGAAATTTTGCTATCTCATATAGAGGAGGAGTCTTGGAGAGCATTTAGTTGTCGTAGGGCGGTCGATGCTCTTCTTACTTCAAATCGGGCTCAAACGGGAGCTTCCTTGCCATCACGTAGGCGTCTTCGCTATCTACATAGTAGCCGCGGATTCTCTTTATGATGTCGAAGCCCATCTTCTCGTAGAGGCTTACGGCTGGGGTGTTGCTCACCCGAACCTCCAGGTAGCATTCCCTTGCCTTGTAGAGGAGCATATTTCGCGTGGCTTCTTGCATCAGCGCGTGTCCGATGCCTTGATGTTGATGGGCTGGCAGAACCGCGATGGAGATGACATGCGCCTTTCTAGCAATTCCAAGCAGTCCAAAATTGGATAGGCCTGTCTCGATTCGACACATGATGTAGCCCACCACCTCCCCCTTTTCTTCTGCAACGATGAAAGTGGCTGGAAATTGTTGGTGTAAATCCATGAAAAAAAAAGTCGTGTAGTTTTCTGGTAGGCACACTCGGTTTATGTTCATCACTCGCTCTAAATCCGTGGGTTTAAACGTTCTTAGGGTGAAGGCTGTTTGCACCGTGAACCCAGCTAGAAGATAGTCCTCAAAAGCAAGTTAAAAGTTTTAGCATGTTTGAAATGGAAGCCTTAACAAAGTATATAGGTGCGCGTTAGAGTTCTCATCACTGTTCCATAGCTTTCATAATAGGCATTGTAGCGTTTCCTTGAGGCATGGCCCAAACCTTTGCGTTTTCACCTGCGATGTCAAATGCTTGGCGGAGTCCATCGTTAATGGCTCTCGCCGTCTTTAATCTAAAAACGTTCACAGTTTGATAATCGGGCATGATGGAAACGAGGATGATCTGAACTCTTTGCAGGGCCTTCGTTAGGTAGTAGGCTTTGTGACCCCCGAACAAGAAACGCCTTTTTATCTCCCTCTCCATTTCCTCCAAACCCTTGAACTTTACCATCCAATCATAAAAAACATCGTTTCCATGCCCCTCAGGGCATTCTGCTACCAAAACAATGACCCCTCCCCGTTTCACGGCTTCGAGGGCGCTGAGAACTCCCTTACAAGCTTGATAAAGGTCAATATCAAACGGATGTCCTCCCGAGCTCACAACGACAATGTCTGCTCTCCGTTCAATGGGCACCTTATATATTTCATCTACCAGCTTTACACCCTCGTAAAAGGCTTGCTCCAAGTCCCCGGCAAATGCTCTGACTAGTTCCCGCCTGCTGTTTGTGACTATGTTTAAAATAGAATTCACCTTGGCTAGTTTCGCCGCTTCCATCATGTCTTCATGCACTGGGTTTCCCTCTAATACACCCATTTTAGCTTTAGGATGCACAAGCATGGCGTGATTCTTTTTGAGAGTATCAAGGCTTGTAATCCCGGGTAGAAGGCTTTTTCTCCCCCCGCCATATCCGGCATAGTAGTGTAATCCCACATCTCCTGTTAGAACCCTCACATCGGCTTCAGCGAAGGTCTTGTTTACGTAAACCTTTGTTCCAAAGCGTGTTTTGCCAATATAAACCTGATCTTCTGATTTGTAATCGTGACTTATGGCCTTCATTCTTTTTAGAGTGTCCTCACCCACGAGTTTTTCCATCTCCTCAGGCTCTACCGCACGATGCGCGCCGCAAGCAAAAATAATTGTGACATCCTCGTCCTTGACGCCAGCCCTGTTCAATTCGTTTAAAATTGGAAGAACCATTAAACGGCTTGGGGTTGCTCGGGTTGCGTCGTCAACCACGACGACTGCTTTATCACCTGGCTTCGCGATTTCACTCAACTGCTTGGTCCCAACGGGCTCTCTGAGGGCGCTCTCAATTTCAGCTCGGGGGTCTGCTACACCTGGTTTTTCCTTCGGCTCTATCGCACCCAAAAAGTTTCGGATGGGGATTCTCGCACAAACCTCGGTTTTACCGTATGGAAGCCACACGTCAACCATGACAAGCCCTCTAATGGTTAGAAGACTTTCGTGGGTTTTGTTTAAAAAAGTAGCGGAACCGTTAGCATAAGCTCTTTAAATCTGATGCACATAATCTTCGTGTGGGATGTTAAATGTCGATGGAGAGCTTGGTTCCGAAAAAGGGTGAGGTAGCGTTTCTCTGGTTCAACAGTTACTCAGGGGTTATGGTAAGAACCCCTAGCAAGACTTTGGTTATTGATCCGGCAGAAGTGGACCCCGGAATCTTCAAAACCGTGGACGCGATTCTCATCACCCATGACCATTATGATCATTTTGATGAAACCATTGTTAGGGATGTTCATAACCGAACCCGATGCCTCGTAGTCGCTGATTCAACATCCACCAGAAGACTGAGAGGCATAGTTGCATCCGACAAACTTCGAGAGGTTCGGGTAGGCTCTGAGCTAAAAATAGACAATGTGGCGGTCAGGGCAGAGGGTTTCAGACATCCCGCAGCCACACCCGTTTCCTTTCTCATCACAACCGAAGACGGCGTCAAAATCTACCACACTGGGGACAGTCTCCCCTTCCCAGAAATGAAACGCATTGGGGAGCGAGCCGCACCAGACATAGTCTTTTGCACGGTGGGAGCGCCAGCTCCGGGAGCCTCGCCTAAAACTGGGGTTGAAATCGTGAAGATGGTTCAGCCAAAGGTGGCTGTTCCCTATCATGCGTCACCAGCTGACTTTACAATGTTTGCTGAGATTCTATCGAGAGAGGCTCCGAAGGTTCGATGCGTGATCCTTAAGCAGGGAAGGCCCTACAAGTATCCTTAAGGGACACATTTGTGACAGAAGAAAAGGGAGCGATGAAGGCGAAATTATGTAGAATTTAAACAAGATTAGTGTCTTGTAACTTGGAGCCATCATGCTCACTAGATGCATGGAATACTGGTAATTAAATTGAGAAGCTGATTATCTTAGCTTTATCGCACCATACTTTTCGTAGTACTCAATCCAGGAGCGTTTCATTTCTTTGGTTAGTTTGTCTTTAATAAGGTTGAAGATTGATTGTATGTTTAGAACCGAATAAACCCTGAAGCCGAATTTGTCCTGCAGGTAATCAACCGCACTCTTGTTTTCAACCTTTATTGCGTCGCCCATTTTCTCTTGCCTGTCAACAGCAACCACCATGCCAACAACCTCGTGTTCTCCCAACTGTTTTAGTTTTTCGAGGGCCTTTACTTTGGTCCTACCGGTAGTAATTACGTCGTCGACTATCAAGATTCTCTGGCCGGGCTTAAAGTACTCAGCACCTACTATTACTCTATCAGTTTTATCCCCGTAAACTTTCTCCTCTTTTCTGTCGTACATGTACCTTTTTTGCATCCCAAATAGCTCGTTTAAGCCTTCACAAATTAGGGAAGCTAAGCTAATACCCTTGTAAGCTGGTCCAAAGACAAAATCAAAGTCGTCAAGTTTTTTTTCCTCTAACAACAAGGCAATATAGCTCGCAAAAGCCCACTTTATTTTTGCCAGAGATTCACCCTCAGTGAGAGCACCCATGTTTATAAAATATGGAGAGGGCCTTCCGCTTTGCAAAATAAACAATTCATCTTGGTCTGATGCGATTTTCAAAGCGCCCTTTTTGATTAGAATGTCCAGAAACGTCTTTTCTATCTTTTCTCTTGAAACTAGCCCACCCTCAAGAGAGAATGCATTACTCGTCAAGAAGTCCACGATTGTCCCGTAGTACAGGAACGAATTGCAATACGAACACTGAAGCATCGTTTTTCTGATATCGCCTTCTGTGCTCAAGACCTTAAACTTCGTTCTTTGAGGCTTGTATTCATTATTGGTACTACAAAATAAATTTGGACATTTAAAAACACCCTTGATCACATCTGGTAGCTTGACTTTATGTTTTTTCTTTACTTTCCAGTTTTCTATGTAGTCGATAGTTGCAGTTGGGGCGACCAGTGAAATTAAGTCGATCTCTTTTGAGGTTAGATATCTTCCCTCAATTTTTATTATATCTTTCTTACCGTACTTAGTGCTATCCACGTTTGTTGCTACCACAACTTTGGCTTTTGGATCTATTTTTAAAAATTTTAGAACCAAGAATGACTTCTCGGCGGGGATATGATCAACCACAATCCCATTTTCGATTTTCCTAACAAGTAATTCTTTCTCCGTCAACTTTATCCCCATTTCTTCCATTAAAATTAATGCGTATCTCATTTATATTAGCTTAGCACCTCTTTACATTCAACTTTCGAATGAGTTTTTAAGCTTTAAGAGAGAAAAATGAAACAACATTATTTTTTCAAAACTATTTTGAAAGATTGCGTGATAAAACAACTCTAAAACAGGAAAAAATTGAAATCTTGATTGGGTTTTCAAGTTTGTTCCATTATCCCCTTATAGGCGGATAGAAACTAAAATATACGATGAAGCAAGTGAAAACGATCATCCAAAAGAAGTAATATAAGATTTCTTCTAAGAATTTAAAACGTCAAGGGTAGAATTATGCGACTGGTTCCATCTTTCTTTGCTGGAAAAGGGCGGAGACCAAATTATCAGAAGCGAAACCATTAAGCACGTGCATGTTGATAAATTCAGAGTGGTGGCTTACATGGTGAGCCAAGAAGAAATGAGGGAAGAACTTTGCAAGATACTTGCGAGAGTCGGGGCACTTGAATTCGGGGTATTCATGCTACCATCCGGCAAGGTAAGCCCATATTACATCAACCTTAGAACCGTTCCCAGTTTCCCCGAAGCTTTTCGGAGGGTCTGTGATCTTTATGTGAGGATCATAACTGAATATCTGGGGGTCACCAATTTTGAGAGAATCGCGGGGATTCCCACGGCTGGCATACCTTTCGCGTCCCTCGTTGCGTATCAATTGAAGAAGCCCTTTCTCTATATTCGCCCCCGAGTTCGGCTGCACGGAAGAGAGCGACGAGTGGAGGGCATGATGATGCCTGGAGACCGTATCCTGTTGATCGACGACCTCATTACCACTGGAGGATCTCTGCGTAAGGCTGCGGAGGCCATCAAATCCGAGGGAGGCGTGGTAACCGACGCCGTTGTGTTGCTAGATCGAGAGGAGGGTGGAAAGGAGAGATTAGCCAAGGACAACATCACACTACACTATTTGTTGAAAGCGAGTGAGGCCGCCCAAAAACTCTATGAGATAGGCGCCATCACCGAAGATCAGATGAAAACCGTTTTAAGGCAAGTGAAAAAGAAATAAACCAAACAAGGGTTTAAATTAAAAAGGAGTCAAGTAGTAGTTATTTTGAAGAAGGAAAGGGGCTCAAGTTATTTGTAGTATATCAGACCTTCACCCTCAAGCCTTTTATGAAGCCTATCCACCGCCTGATACACGTCCTCCTCATGCTTAGCGCCCGTACAAACCAGTTTCCCACTCGCAAAGAGAAGAATCACCACCTTTGGGTCATCCATCCGATAGATGAGACCCGGAAACTGCTCAGGCTCGTACATGGTTCTTCCAAGCACATACGCTGACCTCTCCAAGTCGATCATTCCTCCTAGGCTGGCTGAGGCAACGATGTTTTGTATTTTCAGTTCGGGTTTGCCGATAATGATGATGCCACTCTTCTTTAGTTCTTTAATAACCCTCATCACAGCCCTTCTCGCCTCCTTTTCCGACTTGGCCCCTGTACAAACCATCTTCCCCGAATTGAAGATGAGAGTAGCAGTTTTGGGTCTTTTCAAACGAAAGACGAGTCCCGGAAACTGTTCTGGTCGATACTCGACGCCCGGATAACCCTTCACCACTGCGTTAAGGTCAATCCTCTGCCTTAAGGTGGCTGACGCAACCACGTTCTCAATATTCACCGAAGCCTCAACTTTCGGCATTCCGAAACCTCTCTATATATTAACCGTAAATTCATAGTAACAAGTTCTTATAAAGGCTTGGTTTTCAGTTTTTGATCTCCCCATCAGTAGGGGAATGTAATCTGCAAATAGAAGGATTAATATCAATATGATGAATAGCGCTATTCCCCACGGGCTCCCTAAGAATATCTTGAGATAGCCAAGAAGAGGAACTCGACCTACAACTCTCCCAATCACGTAGTTCTCGGGGACTTCCCCCCATGGGTCTAAACCAAAATTGTTGTCTCCCTTCGTCTTAAAAAACCAAGAGCCCTCTCGGTAGGTCTTGTCTACTGCCCTGTGTACAATGAACTCGCTTGGATCAGTTGGTCTTCGAAACACAATAACGTCGCCAGTTTTTGGGGCAGCATTAATCCCAGAGGCGTCTACCACCCCCTGAACCACAAGCAGATCTCCGACTTGCAGAGTGGGAACCATGCTTTCTGAAACTACGGCGTGCAAGGGAAACTCGGTTCTTAAAGCCACTCTCAAGGCAAGCCAGAAACCACCAACACAGATCAAAACAATGACTAACAAAATGGCGGTCTTTATGAACTCACTCTTGAGCGTTTCTGACTGCTTCAACTCTTAACTCACTATGTTTTGTTTCTATAGTGTTCGACGAATTTTGGGAACGTGCTCCTTGTCACATATTTAGAACTTAACGCTTTATTATATAAAAAGAGGGTGGCTGAACCCCCTTGAGTTATGGGGTCAGCCTCACCTTCCATCTTGCATGTTTAAATTTCGATACCCTCGGTTCCCATCTTTACTTTGCTAACGACCCCTTTGAAGCTTTTACCGCACGAAGGGCATTTGAACATGCCAAGGATCGTGACGGTTATTCGCATCTTCTTATCAGGGAAGGGAGCTATGAGCTCCCATGTTTTGTAGGGATCCTTCACCGCTTCTCCGCAAGAGGGACAGACCTTTAGTTTTGCCTCTTTTCTTGGCATGTGGGTCGCCTAGTGGTGTCAGCGTCTAAATCTTTTGCTTGCTCAAAACAGCTCTAAAGGGCTTGTCGCATCGGGGGCAATCAAAGATTCCTATTAGCAGCTGCACCTTCTTCCCCGTCTTATCCGGACGTCCAGCCATTTTCCAACTTTTTCTTGGAGTAGCAACTTCGCTTCCACATTTAGGACACTTAGCCATATGTTTTCCTCCATCATGATCGGTTATCTTGATTTGATGTTATAGCATAAAAGATTTTCCTCTCAGAAACCGTCGCTTTTGCCGCAGATTATGAAACCAAGCTTAGTGCAGAGTACGATGACGCAATGATTCTGGACATCAGGCTAGCGCTTCTATGATAAGGACTTAACCTTTCAATGATAAAACTTTAGGGTAAAGGATAATCCTAATAAGTAAAGCGCGCTACATCAGCCGCAATGAAGTGGTGAGGGTGGATTTAGAGGACTATTTGAAGAGGAGGAAGGTTTGGCACAGGTTTATTCTAAAGCCAGAGACTGTTCACACGGTTGATGCTGCTAGGGTTGCAGGTATTGACTTGCAAAGGGTAACGAAAAATCTGGTTTCTCAGACAGATGAGGGAGAGTATGTGCTGTTAATAGTACCTGGCGACAGAAATGTTAACTTAAAGGCTGCCGCTAACGTGCTAGGCGTCAAGAGGGTTCATCTGGTGCCCTTTGAAAAGGCAGAAGACATAAGCGGCTATCCTCCAGGCGGCACGCCCTCCATTGGACATAAGACGAGGATGAAGGTAATTGTTGATAAGTCTCTTTTACGTTTTGAAATGATCTATTGCGGCGGGGGATCCAGAAACAAGCTTCTTGAGCTAAGGACTACAGACGCGTTGAGATTAAATGACTCGGTTATAGCTGAGATATCCAGTTAATCCAACGTTTTATGGAACATCTTGCCCTCAAGTTCTTTTATTTTAGGCCCAGAGGCCGAACTTTTAGAACATTTTTATTTACGAGGTTGGGTGGGATCTTTCCTTCGAGCACGCTGACTAGATTTTCAGCGGCCATTACCGCCATCTTTGTCCTCGTCTCGACGCTGGCGCTGCCTATGTGAGGTGTTACAACCACGTTATCGAGTTTGAGCAGGGGATTGTCCGGATTCGTGGGTTCTTTCTCATGGACATCTAGGGCTGCTCCTTTGATCCACCCTTCCTTCAATGCCTTGTACAACGCTGCTTCGTCCACTATTGGTCCACGAGACGTGTTGACCACGTATGCTGTATTTTTCATCAACTTAAGTTCTTTTTCTCCGATCATGTGATAGGTTTCTGGTGTCAGGGGTACGTGCAGGGTGACAAAATCCGACTCCTTCAGTAGGGTTTCGAAATCGACGTATTCGATGCCCAGCTCTTTCTCTAAATCGGGTTTTCTTGTACGGCTATGATACAAGATTCTCATGTCAAATCCCTTTGCTCTTCGGCAAATGGCTAAACCTATCCTCCCCAACCCAACTACGCCAATCGTCTTCCCATACACATCGCTACCCAGCATCATCATGAGACCCCACTGTATCTTCCAGTCGCCTCGTCTAACGTATTTGTCTGCCTCCACGATTCGTCTGGCGACTGCCATTAAGAGCGCCCAAGTTAAGTCAGCGGTGGTTTCTGTTAGTACTTCCGGCGTATTAGTGACGTATATGCCGCGTCTTGTTGCGGCTTCCACATCTATGTTATCATAACCTACAGCGACTTGGCTAATGACTTTCAGATTTTTTCCGGAATTAATTACTTCTATATCGATAGGGTCTGTTAGTAGACACATCAGACCCTCAATGTTCCTAACCTCTCTGATGATCGCGTCTTTTGATGGGGGTCCTTCTTTAGGCCAAACCCTTGGGTCTACCTTTGCTTTAAGAAGATTCAGCGCGGGTTTGGGGATTTCTCTGGTAACGAACACTTTAGGGAGCGAGGTAGATTCGCTATTCACTAGTTAACTCCTCCTTTCCGAGATTTCGTATACTTTACTTTTTATTATTTTTTATCATTTACTAAAATTCAGCTGGTATACCTATGCTTTTTCATTTCTTTTTTGTGAAACTGCTGAGCCTTTTGATGGCGTTAATTCGTTCTTTATCGCCGACCTTAGCCTGTTTTATAGCGTTCTCCAAAACCTTGACGGCCTCGTCATAGGCGGTTTTGTCGACGGGAAACGGAACTCCGTCTTTTCCTCCCACGGCAAAACTGTACTTTACTGGGTCCTCCCAGCTTGGCTTCTCACCGTAAATCAGCTCGGAGATCAAGGCTAGGGCTCGGACAGTGGCGGGACCAATTCCTTGGATGCCGAGAAGTTCCTCGTAGTTTTTAGGCTGGAAATCGTGCGCCCTCGTTACGGCTTTCCAGTTGAGGTTTTGAGGTAGAGAAAGGACATCGATCACGTATTCTGTCCATCTAGGCTCAGCGGGCATCCACTCTTGTAAAGACTTTTGATGAGCCAGCCTAACCGACTTCAGCATCCTCATCACCTTTCTAGGCTCCTCCTTGACAACATCTATGGAGGTTTTTTGACAGCCCTCGCTCTCCTTTGCCGTCATGTTTAGCGCGGTTCCCCTCTTCACATCGCTAAGTATGGCGTCGTGAGGCTCCATCACGAAACTTTGGACGTGATTTGAGAGCCAATGATATCGCCTAGCGGTTCTGTCCCTCACATCCATCCCCTGCTGAACCACTGCCCACTTTCCATCTTCGGTCACGAAAAGGGCGTGGTGGTAGAGGGGATACCCAACTTGAATGGCGGTGGTGTCCACCTTGGCGCTCATCCGACTGGCGTATCGCAAACCCTCGATCCTATCCGTTGAGAAACCAAAGGTTTCTCCTACACGGCTTATCTCCACCGGCGCCCGCATTGAGGTCTTTCCCTTCCCACCACAAACGGCTAATCCCTGCTCCTGCGGATCTATGGCGTTCTTCAAGACCCCTGTCAAAACCGTGGTGACCCCAGAAGAGTGCCAGTCATAACCCAAAACACAACCGAGGCATTGAAACCAGAAGGGGTCCGAGATTCTACGCAGGAACTCGTCTCGACCATACTCGTCAACCATAACGGTGACAATCTCCCTCGCCAGCCGCACCATTCGAACCACCAACCACCTCGGAGCCCTCCCGTAATGAAGGGAAAGCCTCGCGATGCCAGTCCTCTTCAAGGCATCCACCCCAATCCAAAATGTATTAACGAGAAGAACCGTTTAAAGGTGCCTTTCTGAAGCAAACAGTCCGATCAAACGTGCCGTAGCGTTAAGACTTAAGCAAGCGCCCGTCACGGTCAATTTCTCTTCGTCGAATCCTCGTCGTGGAAATGGGAACATGGTTCTCGGCTGGAACCATCTCAATAATAACGATACCTAGGGGCGGTAGCTCCCTCGCCCTTCTTTTTTCGTTAATCTCGTGAGCACGCGTCTCAGTCTCTCGACTCACCACGATCGCGTCAACACAACCACTTGACAGCGTAACCCCATAAGGATCATGCAAGGAAATAACCTCCGCTCGATCTAGCAGGCCATGTCTCCCGAGAAAATCCTTTATACCCTCCAAACGCTTCTCATAGGCTGCAACTTTATGCGGCTTCCTCAATTTCTTGGCAAAGTCGTCCGAGGATAAACCAATCAAAACACGGTTTCCAACTTCAAAGGCCTTCATGAGCAAGGTTTGATGACCCTTATGAAACTCGTCGAAGGTTCCACCAACAGCCACCGTGGTAAACTTTCTGCTCATGGTTTTCTCATCCTACCAAGCGAGCACCCTGAAGGTCAACTTTCGAGGTTAGAATCCTTTCTTGAGGCAATTGTCTCTTAAAAACTTGAAGGACCGCCTCCATCTTGTCAGCTTTAACAAGGGCGTGAACAGCCTCACCCAACATGTTTTGAGCGGCACCAACGGCTCCAGCTTCCTCAGCAGTGTCCATAAGCTTTCTAACTCGCTCGGTAGCCAGCCCAGTTTTCTCCGCAAACTCTCTGCAAGACCGCAAAAAGTTTTCGAGAGAAGGATTCGAAAGGATCTTTTTCATGGTTTTTTGTCCCATCTCATTGATTACTGCTTCCTTTTCCCTTGACTCAAGAAAATTCTTGGTGGGGCGAGGCGCAAAAACTCCGGCAACTATTTGATAATCTTGGGAAATTGGGATGCGATCAATGAGGGCGAATCTGGGTGCGCCAGGCTCCACCACGAGGACGCACCCACCCAACATGAGACCTTCAACCGTTCCCAATCCTGTTCGACACTTCACCTCAGCAACGTGCGCTATCCGTCCCAACTGGTTATAGGTGAGGCTAATGTTCAAAGTTTTGCTTAAAGCTAAGGCTGTGCCTAAGGCTCCCGCTGCACTTGATCCGAAGCCTGCTCCTATGGGTACCTCAACACAGTGCTTAACCGTCACGTTGTAGTTTTCTTGAACATTCTCTAACAGCATGTCGACAACTGTTTTGGTTGTTTCTGCTTCAGGTGCGGGTTTTCCGTTAATGAAAACCTTAAACCTTTTCTTTTCTGACTTGACTGCGCTGACTTCGGTGAGTACTCCTTTGGTGAGGGCGAATCCTCCGCCGCGGGCTCCGATTCGCTCTAGGTCGGTGAGGGGTGTTCCGTCTGGTGCTTTATCGCATATTTGGAAGAAGCTGGAGATCCCGGCAGGGGAGAAAGCCCGCGCACTTTTTGATTGCATCACTTGCTCCTTTCCTTCATGGGTTTCAGACCTGGGAAGGATTTATAGCATGTCTTCAATATGGGTGGACCTAGCGTTATTAGGAATGGTATTTCTGTGGCAAAGGTCCATATGAGCCATATTAAAATTGTCCAGGGAGGTAGTCGAAATCCTCCTCCGACAGCTTCCGGTAGGAAAAAGATTTGGCTGTAGACCCAGACCCCGACGCCTATTATTGTGCTTCCAACGCCGAGGCCTACCATTGAAGCGATGCCATAGCTTCTCCACTCCGGCCATTTCTGCCCAGCTGCCATCGTGATCAGATAGGTCGCGATGACGAGGCCGATGAATAGTATAGTTGCGTTGAGAGATACGAAGACATATAGGGCGTAGCCGAGGACTATTGAGCTGAGGCTTAGAATAGCGCCTAGCATGGAGAGGGTTTTTGTCCATTCAATGTTTTTTCTGGCTATCAAGCCTAGGAGGTAGAAGCCGACGAAGTTGGAGGTGACGCCGACTGTAAGGCTGAGTAGAGGGTCATGGTGGATTAACGTGTCACTGATGAATATGCCTATTGCTGCACCGATTCCTCCGACTAATGGTCCAAAGAGAACCGCAAAGACTGCTGGAATAACAACATTTGGCCAGAATCTTACTATGCCTACACCTGGAGTTGTTATAGGGAGAAAGAGGTAGATTATGTATCCGACCGCGGCGTACAACGCTCCACATATTCCGCTTACCACAATGTCTAATGTCTTCAGCCCCATCACCATCTTTTCATGAAAGGAAAACATGTTTATTAGATAAGAATTTTGTATGGATTGTTTAGACCTCTTTAAACAGGCTAATCATTCGGAGGAAGCGCAAAGTTTAAGGGTGATGTGAGCGATTTCCACTTACACGTTTACATGGGGTCATAGGTTTGAGCGCTGAAGCCACGTTGGAGGAGAGGAAAGCTCGGGTTCTCATGGGGCTTCGAGGGTACATGTTGGTAAAGCGAGAGGAACAGAAGGATGTTGTTAGCTTTATGGTTCAGACGCCGAGCAAGGAAAGCGCCCTTATATGGTGCATACTAACCGAAGGAGCAGTGGGAGTTCAGTACATTAATCAATTGAGTAAGGCTATGAAGGAGGCGAAGGTTAGTAGGGGAATCATTATCACTGGAGGACGATACACTCAAGCGGCTAAGGTGAACGCAAGGAAGAGGGGAATCGAACTAATTCCAAGAATCTTCCCATCCTTCAACCTTTTCGAGCACGTACTTGTGCCAAGGCATGAAATTCTCACACCCGAGGAGAAAGAGAAGGTGTTAATGGAGTATCGGGTTCAGCCATATCAACTGCCACAGATCAGGTCCTCGGACCCGGCAGCCAAGGCGATCGGCGCTAGGCCTGGTGACATCGTTAGGATCATTAGGAAGAGCTCTACTGCTGGAAAATACGTTTCCTATAGGTATGTGGTTGAGGGCTAGTTTATTCTCTCTCTTTTGCCACCATAACTTCGGTTGCCTTGATGACGGCTTCCGCCTTGTCTCCCGGTTTTATGTCGAGCTCTTCAACAGCCTCTCTGGATATGATAGCCGTCACAACCGCAGGTGCTTCTATTTCCAGCTTGACCTTTGCAGTGACCATCCCCTTCTCCACCTCTTTTACGACGCCCCTCAGCCGATTACGAGCACTAATCTTCAATCCCACAGCCTCCCAATATTCCTCGTCACCCAAGATCTCACCCACATAGCCTTCAACCCGCCTGTACTCTCTTAGTAGGTTTTCTCCCAGCTCGGTCAGCTTTGCTCCGCCTCCACCCAACCTTCCACCCCTATACGTCTCTACAATGGGTTCCTGCAAGACTTTCTCCATCTTCGCCATATGATTCCACACGTATCGATACGACATGCCAGCTTTCTTTGCTGCTTTGGAAATGGATCCCGCCCCTTTGACAGCCTCCAAGATCTCGGCGCCACCCTTCCCGAGGATGGGCTTCCCTCTATATTCTAGCCAGACCTTGCATAGAGGCCTACGCCTTTCTTGGGTGAGCATGGCTTCTCGGCTGAATATTGTGTCGTTATGTATATAAGATTATATCGCTGAAGATTCGTGCATCCTCCGCCATCTGTTATGACCCGTACATGGTCAAAGAAGAACGAGTGGGTTGTCCGGCAACACCAGCCGAGCTTGTGTGAGGAGAATAAATTAAGTGATGGATTAGGAGAGGTTTAAACCATACCTAACGGAGGTGTCACCGCATAAATTCTCCTAACTGGTGGCTTAAAGAAGTCGCAGATTCTGATTAGGTCTTTCATGGTGTTAAGGGTGAACCACACACCTTGGTATATGCGTCCTTGAAGCATCCTATTGTCGGCTAGCTTTTGCATCGTAGCGAACTCGAAGTCTCCTACATCTGGAAAGAACCTCTCGACCACTCTTCTTTTGAATACATAGTGTCCCGCGCTAACATAGAAGTCAAGGGTCGAGTTTTGCTCAAATCTAATGACATCTACTCCGTTTTGAAGCGTAACCCTCCCGAAGGGAAGCGTTGGTTTAGCGAGTAGTACCCCTGCTCCCTTACTCGCGTAATCCAGGAGCTCGTTGGGATCGTTGAAAACGATGTCATCCACATTCATGACATACGCCCTGTCTCCACTAACCTTCTTGAAAGCCTTCTTCGTCGCCCCTCCGGTTCCTAGCTTCCTCTCTTCAAGAGAGTATGTTACATCATATTTTGTTAGGTCATCTCTGTCAGATGCCACAACTATATTTTCAAACCCATTGGAATACAGCCAAGATATCTGCCGATCTATCAATGTTTCTCCGTTAATCTTCAGAAGAGGCTTAGGTATCCGCGTATGAGGCTTGAGCCTCCACCCTTCTCCTCCAGCCAAGATTATTGCTTCCCTCACTGTTCTCACCCCATACTATGAACTCTTTGTTTGAATTCTACGTTGGACACTTTTATAAAAAAATGTGAAAAGGAGTTCTAGAAGAGAGATCCTCCGTACAGGGGTCTTCGAAAATTTATTCGAAAAGAAAATAATGTAACATCCAGATTCCGTGATTTTAATTCCCAATTAGTATGAGCGCGCCTTCACATCGATATAGTTTCTCGATTCGCTACATTTATTTACACAAAGCCCAAAATAATACTTGAGCAAGGGGAAGAATTATGGCCAAGAAACCCCCACAAAACGAGGCCCTTGAGGCCCTCGACTTCATCATAAACGTCCTCAAGGAGCACGAAAAGGACTTAGATCGCCTAATCACCGAACTGGGCAAGATAACCGAGCAAGTCGGCGAAACCGGAGAACTGCCCAGCAAAATAGAAAATGTGGAGAAACGCCTTTCAACCATCCAAACCGAAATATCCAACCTCATCAAATTCATCTCCACCTCCCGTGAGCCACCAGCACAACCCCGCGGACCCCCAGTCATCGTCAGATGCAAACACTGGGAAGACTTCAAAGTCCTAGCATCAGGCTCGGACACCGTTTCCTTCCTATTCAAAGAAGCTGAAAAGGCCTTTCAGGCCGACGCCCTGAAAGACGGCCGGGTTCTCACCTACAGTGGGGAGTTCCCACGAGACGCAAAACTATTGAAGATCTGGCTATCAAAAGAGCTGAACGTGGCGGAAGAAAAGATCTTTGAAGGGGTCCTAGCCATAGGATAAGCAAAATTCTGGCTTTCCTCACTTTACCGCTTCTCGTAAGTATATTCCTTGTCTAAACCTTTCATTACTCAGAGGTACTCCTCCACCTGGCTGCGTGTATCTAAATGTTAACCTTGCGATATCATTTTTGTAGGTTTAATTAACAAAGTTTTTATAGAGCACCGAATATTGTATATGAAGTCTTACGACGACTGATATTTATCTCTTGGAGCTGGAGAATCGTGGTTAAATGCATGGTTTGCCGTGAAGTGCTCCAGGCGAAAAGAAATAGTATTCCATGCGTGGTCCCCTACCGTGTTACACCACATCTCAATCCCCCTCAACTCAAGTGCCTCAGAGAGCGAAAGATCCCTCCTTGCTTGCGTTGTTATTTTTCTTTGATATCATTCTCCTCGTTGAACTGTCTTATCGCCTTTTCTTAGGAAAACCGGGGGAATCGCAGCTTGGATGAGGATGAGATTTTGAAGAGGGTGAAGGAGGAGATCAGGAGGCTGAGGTATGAGTTGGAGGAGTTGCGTTTTTTGAAGTACGCGGCGGATAGGATGAAGGACTTTAGGAGAGAGCTGTTGAGGGAGAAGTGGGACTGATTCCCCCACTAGTTTGTTATGATTTGTTTTGCGAGCGGAATTTGAAAGACCCTATTCCCCTGGGAGCCTGTAAAGCTGTTAGGTTATTTTACGTTTTAGCTTTTCTGCACGGGTTTGATGGTCTTTTTTGGGAGATATTGTTCGGTTAGGAATATTCTTTTATCCGAAATATGAAGATGTGTATCGTAAGACTTAATAGACAGTTTTAATTAATGTATTCGTGATATACACGTTCGGAGTCAGACCTAATGACACCTAAAGGGGAACCACCCATACCCGAAAAAATACCTGAAAGAAGGGTTATCGTTTACAAAACCTGCATCGACCCCACAGTCATCAAGCTTGCCGTGGAAAGAATGAAAAAGGAACTCTTCGTTAAGATGGGTTTCCTAAAGCCTAGGCCCGAGGACATACAATACGTCTCCATTGACAAGCATTATGAACCCTACATTTTCTTGGACGGAAAGTACTCCGTCGACTACTACCGTAAGTACTCCTTCACTCTCCAAGTCGACGAGAACACCGAGGAAATTGTCATTCTCGGTAAAAAATTCAAACCCAAAATCATGAACGACCCTGAGAAGGGCGCCTATGGAGTGATCACACTCGAAGCAGAGAAGCACTTTTCCCTCGAGAAAAAGGCAAACCTCATCCTCGACAAAGCGGGACAAGAAGTCCCATTCGAACAGATGCCCTTCGCCCCCTCCGAAGAAGACCCCAAGAAAATACTCCTCGAGTACAAAGAAAAGATAGATGAGCTCCAAATCCCACCCGACAAGGAGATAGAGATTCTACGCTCCAAGATCGTCCAAAGGCCCACAGAAGTGGACAGAACCGCGACAGAACTCTTCGAGGTCTCTGAGCGCGCCGTGATCTACACCCCCATCTACGAAATCACCTTCCAGAACGCCAAGACCAGCGAGAAGAAGATCGTGAAAATGGACGGCGTCACCGCCAAGATCCTAGAATAATGAACAGGCATCTGCTCGTTTAACGTAGTTTTGCGTTTAGCAACTTCCCTCATTTGCAAAAATGTTGTCAGAAGCCAGTTCTCTCTCAAATTTGTATTCTAAAGCCTTAGAATTGATCCCTAGGAATTGAATAAAAATCGAGGATTCTTTTCCGTTTAGCGGTAGGCTTTACCGATAAGGGGCGAGTCTAATTCTTGAAACTGCCTTCTCCTTCCTTCTTTAACAAACCTCTGATCTCCATGTAGCTCTGAAGATATTTTACGCCTTTAAGAGTTGTTCTATAGACTGTCTTTCCATCTTTTACAACGGTCTCAAGGAGCTTTATTCCAAGGAGAAGGGACAAATACTCATTCAACTGAGCAAAGCCCAGATTTGCCTTATACATGATTGGGGTTTTGAGGGCCCCATCCTTCGCTATCTCTAGTATCTCCGCGATTATGTATAGGTGATCTCTGCGTTTACGTGGGTTTCCCCAGCCTCCTTTGATCAATCTTAATTCCTCGCTAATGTTCTTCTATAATAGTTATCTATAACGTTACTAAACATCAAAACCTAAAAGCAGTATTCCAAAAGGGAAAATATTCCAAAAAACATAATGTTACCGCAATTGTCTCATTCACGAAGTTAACTAGATACAAGGATCTTTTCTTCTTCATTAGTTTACCATATGTTGCCTTCTCCGATCGCTGCTGCATTGGAAGAGGAGCTCTCTTCGGGGGTGAATCACTCTGCACGCGTTGAGGGAAAGACAAAGTTTTTAATCTAATCACCCAAATTGTGGTGTACGAGGAAGAGTCGATGCTGGAACTGCTTTTTATATTGAGCTTCACTTTAGCTTTTTTCATCTGCTTACTTCTTTTGCCCCGCTACATTAAGAGGGCCCACGAGGTTGGCATGGTTGGTTTGGATGTTCATAAGCCAAACACCCCGGAGGTAGCCGAATGCGGAGGCGTAGTTCTCATGCTAGCGTACCTCATCGGGTTGTTCGTTTTTATCCCATTCGTCGGTCAGGTCTTAGAGCAGGAGATCATTGGCACAGCGGCCACGGTGATTCTCTCGGCGTTCATCGGGTTCATTGATGACGTTTACGAAACGAGTTGGAGCATAAAGATCTTAACACCCTTGATTTGCGGGGCTCCCTTGGCTGTGATGCGCCTCGGCCGAACAACCATGTGGATACCAGGATTTCAAGAACCGGTGAATTTCGGTGTCTTCTTTTACTTTTTAATGCTCCCCTTCATCGTCACCGCTTGTGCTAATGCCGTAAACATGTTCGCTGGTCTCAACGGATTGGAGGCGGGTTCTACGGCTATTATAGCCTTGGCATTATCTGTTTTGTGCTTGCTTAAGGGAGGTAAGCAGCTCACTGGGGCTATTATTCTGATGCCGTTCCTAGGGGCGGTTATCGCCTTCCTGTTCTACAATAGGTATCCGTCTCGTGTTTTCCCCGGGGACGTCGGAACCTTTGGAATGGGTTCTGTGATCGCTTGCTGCGCCATGCTTGCCTATCTTGAGCGCGCTGTTTTGTTTATGTTCATCCCTCACACCCTCAATGCAATATTGTTCTTTTTTGGGAAGTTGAGGGGTGAGGCGCCGCCTAAAGAGGCGCCCATGAGGTCAGACGGCACGATTCCTGCCCCCACCGTGTGGAGCTTTCGGTGTTTGCTTCTTCGTATCCGTCCTTTGAGGGAAAGGGAGTTGGTGTACGTGATGTGGACAGTGGTTGCGGTGTTTTCTGTGGCGGGCACGCTGGTGTATGGGGTTTAATATTTCTAAGATTTTCGGACGAGACTACAGAGGGATCCAAAGAGTTGAAAGGGGGTTAGGGACGAGTCTCTCATAACCAACCCTTACAGAAGAAGTTGCCATTTTTCTTTAAGCTATACGCTGGGTATCGCCGGCCGCCAGTTTCCATTTCCTTTTATATTGGCTGTATGACCGGACGATACTACGTTGGGGTCTTTCATTGTTGTATTTGTGTGCTACTGTTGGAGAGTAAGACTTAAATACAGTAACGTGTATATTGAATATTGAGTCTTAATAAACATTGTTTGGATGATAGTGATGTCGCACAAAAAGTTGACAGCAATCATCTTCCTTCTCCTGACCTTGGGAATGATCACTTTTAATGGTACAATCAAAGGGCTATTGACAAAGACCCTGACTTTGCCTAGTCAGGGCACCGTTAAGGGCATCGGAATTGGAGTCTACTCGGATAGCAGCTGCACCAGTAAAGTATCCTCGATCGACTGGGGCACGGCCGAACCGGGGGCCGTAAAGACGGTCCCGGTTTACATCAGAAACGAGGGAAACGCTGCGATAACCCTTTCCATGAGCACAATAAATTGGGACCCATCCGAGGCTTCAAACTATATAAGCCTAAGCTGGAACTATAATGGGCAATCAATCGACCCAAACGGTGTAATACCAGTAACGTTAACCTTGTCGATATCTCCTAGCATCACAGGGATATCATCCTTCACCTTCGACATCATCATAACGGGGACCGGATAAGAGAATTCGTTTTATGCATGTGTACATATGTGCGACAAGTCGACAATAAGATTTATATTGTATCTTACGAAATAATTATCGGGGTTGTTGGTGCGGCATCTTCTAAGAAGGAACGCAAAGGTCTCAACGGTAATGATTGCGCTCGTTGCCGTAATTTTGGCCACCCTCGCGTTGGGAGGGACAGCTCCCACTCGATGTGTAGCAACCGTTGAAACAATGGGGGTTGGTGTGTATTGGGATAGTGATTGCAGTAATGGAGTTTCCTTGATTGAATGGGGTACGATTGAAGCGGGGTCCATAAAGGCGGTTCCGGTTTATGTTAGAAATGAGGGTGACATGGCTGTTAGCCTCTCTTTGGGCACGAAAAATTGGAGTCCACCCACCGCTTCCAACTATATGAAACTCAGCTGGAACTATAATGGGCAGCCAATCGACCCAAACATTGCCATACCAGTAACGTTAACCCTGTCGGTATCTTCTAGCATCACAGGGATATCAACCTTCAGCTTTGACATCACGATAACCTATGGAGAACCCGCTCCTCCATCTCCGCGGTCTGGGCCTCTTCCCCTCGATGTTACTCCTCCAGAAGTGTCCATCACAGGCCCCGAGCCTCAAATTTTGATCGCAAGCACTAGCGTTACGGTGCAGTGGGCTGGCGCCGATGATGAGTCGGGGATCGATTATTATTCAGTCTATCTTAACAACGAACCTGTGATCAACACCACAGACATCTCCTGCGAGCTGTTAGGTCTCATGGAAGGATTCAACAATGTGACTGTCACTGCTTACGATACAGAAGGCAACTTTGCCAGCGACCAAATAGGCATCATTGTAGATCTTACCCCGCCTAACGTAGAGGTCACATCCCCTAAGAACGGCTATGTGACAAGGGAAACCGATGTAACGGTGGAATGGAGGGGAAGCGACAGAGGGTCGGGAATATCCCACTATAGAGTTTATCTGGACGGCGTTGAAGTTGTGAAGACGAAAAGCACATCGTGTTGGTTAACGGCTCTGACTGAAAGCCACCATACAATTGAAGTTGAAGCATACGACTTACTAAACCGCACATCGCGCGATAAAATCACCATAAGCGTTGACACTACTGCACCGATCGCTGAAATAAGAACACCCATTGAGACGGTCTATGCAAAAGGAACGTATGACATCGTTATTTACGGGTTAGACATTAACTTCTACCTCATGAACTTGTACATCGATGAGAGTCTAATTAATGCATGGAGTGGCAGTGGCACACATACCTATGCGGTGGACACTACAACATTGGATGATGGCTTTCACACGATTAAGCTCATTGTTTACGATGAGGCTGGAAACGTCTTGGAGGATACCATCACGGTGACTGTGGACAACACCGCACCGAAGGTATGGATTGATGCTCCGTCTTCCGGAGCTGAGCTGGCGGGAATAGAGAACATAATGTTTACCGCCTCAGACACTCATCTGGCTAGGGTGCTTCTTTACATAGACACCAAGGTATTCGATGCGTCCGGAGAAACGTCTTACGAGTGGGACACCAGTAGTGTTAGTGATGGTTTTCACACAATAAAAATCCTTGGCATCGATGAAGCGGGAAACATGGGAGAGGCCCAAGTCACTGTAAAGACGATAAACGTCCAAAAAGCAATGGAATCAAGAGACCTCCTTCTAATAATTGCAGTGCTCTCAGTCTTAGTTATCGCCCCAATAATCGTTCTCGCCATCATTTTCATAAGGTATAGACTGGGTATCGCCGATCGCCAGGTTTCTATTTAAAAAATACCGGCTGTAGGACCGGTCGATACTTGAGCGCTTTAAGGATGCGATTACTTGAACTAGGTTTTAAGAGATCTGACGGCTTTAGGCTTTTGGACTCGGTTTTAGGTCGATGAGGATCGTGTAGGTGAGGTATGGGATGAGGCTTTCTTCACTTTTGTTATGTAGAGGGTTGCGATGGCCGCGATGGCTACGAGGGCTGCGATCCCTACTGGTACTACCGCACTTGATATCCACCTATTTGGAGCTGCAGCATCAGGCATTCCATCTCCGTCATCGTCCATATCCGTAATGTCTGGCGTTCCATCTTTGTCCGTGTCTCCCAGAACCGTGATATTTATTGAGTCCGTTTCACTGTTACCAGCAGCGTCTTTCACGGTTAGGGTTACAGTATAATTTCCTGGACCCGTGTAGGTGTGAGTGGCAGTCTCACCAGTTTCGTGGGTTCCGTCTCCGAAGTCCCACTCGTAACTGACGATACCAACGTTGTCGCTGGAGTCACCGGCACTGAGATTGATAGGGGTACCCTCCGTTACAGCTTGATTATCGCCTGCATCTGCTATGGGGGCGGTCACGTCTAGGACAGTTATTAAGGTGGTGTCTGTTGCATAATTTCCCGCTGCGTCCCTTACTGTCAATGTGACTGTGTAGACGCCAGGAATCGTAAAAGTGTAGGTTGGGTTTACACCCGTCAATGTTTGTGGTGTCATGTCCATGAACATCCATGTATAACTTACTATTCCAATGTTGTCTGATGAGGCTGAGCCGTCAAATTTCATTGGTGTATCCTCGTTAACCGTTTGGTCTAGGCCCGCGTGAGCCGTTGGTTTCATGGTGTCTGCGAAATAGAATTCTACTTGGGTAACTGCCCCCTCCATGACTTCTGCCATCTTTGTCTGTGTCTGTTCATCGTAGGTTGCATTTAATGTGTAGGTTTCAACTTCGAGGTCAAGAATGAATGGAGTAGTGTAAGTGCCAACTCCGACGACCTCTACAGTTGAGTTGATTTCGGTTGAGTCACAATATGCATGGACTTCTAAAGTGCCGTTGGCTGGTGAAGGCGGTGGCGGTGATGGCGAAGGCCCCGGTGGAGGAGTGGTGACTTTTTCATAGTAGGCAGTTATCGGCTTGTTTTCAACTAGATATATTGCCCTTGTTCGTGTTGTGGAGCTGTCCTCCCAATTCTTGAACTTGTAGGTCGCGCCTGCATCTGTAACGCTAGATGGCATAACTATGGTGTGAGAGCCTTCTGTTAAGGAGCTGGACCAGGGCGTGGAATGAGAAACCCCATCTACTGTAAAAGAGATGTCGGTTATCGGAGAGGACGAAACCGAAAGGACGTGTGTGGTTACAAATACGGCGTGTAAACCATGGTCAGCATTCATAGTGACATCTATTGTTGCTGTGGCTCCGACTTCAACACCGTCCAACTCCCAGTGGTCAAAAAGAAATCCTGTATCGGGTATTGCTGTAACGCTAACTATTGTTCCTTCCGGGTAGGTGTATGTTCCAGGTACCGGGTCAGTTGTTCCGCCAACAGTTTTGGTAATGGTTAGACTATACGTGGGTGGAGGAGCCTCTCCTAGCTCGATTTCCATATAATCTATATTTGAGTAAGGGGGACCATGTTCTCGTATTCCTAAGCCAGCAGCTGCTCCAGCAATAAGTTGGGGTTCGTTGAAGGGAGCGAGAGATTGTCCTGGAACTTGATTTTGATCGTTTCGTTCCCTAAATATGTGATCATACATGACGCAGTCAATTGCAACAGGGTCAATAGCGAAGAATAGGGAGTTAGGTGCTCCATTATCAAATGTGATCCATCTGTTGGGTATGTCGCTTCTGGTGTTTGGCGGTTGTACAGTATCAGCTCCTCCGTAAGGTCCGTTGAAGTGAATCCCTGTCCACGTGCCAAATATTCCGTCTCCAACAATTAAGCGTACTTTGTTGATGACATGCGGGTTTTGATAAACCAAGACATCTGGGTTGTCTGCTGTTACATCAGCAAGATAGTCGTGGAGCATTCCAGGGTTCTCAACAACTCCTTGCATCAGCTTTATAGTACCTGTAATTCCCCAGTCGGGAGTGATAGCTTTCATAATGGGGATGAGTATGAGATGGTCTACATCAGCCAGTAAATTACTAAGATACTGCTCTCCTGTGCCGAACGTAACTTTAAGTTCCTCGTTTCCACCGAATGTCGAATCGTCACTGTCTAACATAACTACGTTCGGGTAAAGCCCGTGAATTATGTTGTAATAGTGTGCGGGGAACAACCTATTCCCGTTAGGTACCGAACTTGTCGGTTCAAGCACGTGGATTCTTGATTCTGGAATACCTATACTCTTTAAACCTTTTATAACAGCGCAGATGATGTGTGGCAGAGTGTTTATATCCCCTTCAGGGTTCCCACGAGCCCAGAAGTCATTGCCGTTAATCTGGATCCCAACGGTCTGCCCAGTAGCATATGGAATTAAACTTTGCCATGCTTCTTGTTCTGTTGCTGTGTCGGTGAGATTTTTAACCCCTTCTTCCACCATCCGGTCAACCGCTGACTGGTCCACGTACTGCCAATAGTATCCGGTGCTGAAATCCCAGTTCGTGGCGCTATCACCATGAACCCGTACAACTCGATTTATAGGGAAACTCGCAGAAATGTCGGTAAGCGTCAGAGAATTTTTATTGCCTATAACAGAATACCTCACTTGATAATACATTAGTTCTGCTGGTTCTGCAACAATTATTCCAACCAACACACAGAAACAAACCATTTTCATTCCTTTTCTCTTAAAGAGACCTGTAACTACTGATGTGGCGGAGCATAAGACGATTACAACCTTGGCGAGAAGTAAGGACATGGTTGCCCGTTGACAAGGATACATCATCCTACTTGGTTTAGGCACCACCCTAACTAGAAACCAAAACACCGCCACTGGAACAAAAAGATTAGAGGGAGCGCCCGCAATTTTTCCCTCAAGAGCATGATTAAACCCTCGTTCAATACTCCTTAACGTGTTGCTAATAATGTGAGCCCTCATCTACATCACTTTGGTGTTTATACGTTCTCCTCGTATACAATAATCAAAAGGGGTATATTAAATCTTCCGACATACGACATTTTATTATGCTTAACCATAATAGTTGCAACGAATTCTTTGAAATTTCGATCTTCAAAATTTGTTACAAGACGGTTATGGTTGACCCTGAACTTAGCAGTCGTGAATCGGTGAAGGCGGCTCGCCCAGCTCGAATTCTATGTAATCGATATTGGAGTACGGTGCTTCCTCAAAGATTCCTAACCCAGCAGCCTGTCCGGCTACAAGTTGTGGAGCGGGCAAAGAACTAAGTCCTCTCGCCGATCTTTCGTTGTTTACAAAATCGCGCATGACTGAATCGATGGCGACTGGGTCAATAGAAAAGAACAGAGAGTTTGGAGCGCCGTTCGAGAAGGTTATCCAAGGGTCTGGCACATCGGATTTACCGTTCTCTTCAGCTGGAAAGTGGATGCCGCTCCACATTCCAAAAAGTCCATCACCAACAATTAGTCGTGTTTTACCGATTATGTGTTGATTTTTGTATATTAAGGCGTTTGGATTGTCATCGGTCTCTCTTGCAAGCTCGTTGTGAAGCGACATCGGATCTTGAATGACACCTTGCATAAGTTTGATGGATCCCGTTATTCCCCAATTAGGAGTAATCGCCTTCATTATCGGCATAAGTATCAGGTGGTCCACGTTAACGATTAGGTCACTTATCCTTCTGGACCCTGGTACATAAGGGAAGTCTACTCTAGCGGCGTCTCCGCCCTCGACAAAGGTCGAGTCGTCACCGTCAAGAAGAAGGACATTTGGGTATAATCCGTTGATCATATCGTAATAATATTGATAGAAAAGTCTACGGCCATTACCCCGTCCGCCTCCATAGGCTCCTATAGTTGGTTCGAGGACGTGTATTTTCTCTTCGGGTATGCCTATGCTCCTTAGACCCTTTATCACTGCGTTGATTACTTGTGGGATAGCATCGATTTCATTCTCGTTGTCGTTCCAAAAATCGTTTCCATTGACCTTGATTCCCACCTTATCGCCGGGAACATAACTAGACATGATCATCTGCCATGCCGTTTGCGCATCGGAGGCGCCGGTCAAAGCCTTTACTCCCTCTTCGACCATTCGGTCAACCGCTGACTGGTCCACATACTGCCAATAATATTCGGTTTGGAAATCCCAATTTGTAGCGCTATCGCTGTATACTCGCACCACTCGATGAATCGGAAAATTAGAGGCACCGTATACGGCATCTAATGTAATTAGTTTAGCACTTTTGTTCACCGCATGATATCTCCATAGATAATACATCGATTTCGCTTGATCGGCAAAAATCAATCCAAAACACATTGCACATAATCCGCCTATGCAAAGTATTTTCACAGTTTTCTTGGAAAAAAGGGCAGTTAATGCTAAAGAGAGGACAATCCCTGTTTTAAGGAATAATAGGCTCAGTGCCGCCCGTTGACAAGGATACACGATTCTAATTGGTTTAGGCACCACCCTAACTAGAAACCAAAACACCGCGACTGGAACAAAAAGGTTAGAGTGGTCGCATGGGATTTTTCCTCGAAGAATATTTTTAAGCCTTCTTTTGATACACGTCAATGTTTCGCTAATGCTGGGAGTCCTCATTATGTTCACTTTTGTGTTCATACGTTCCTCTTTGCACGATAGTCAGATCGGTACATCAGCTCTTCTTGTTTTTGGGAAAAGTTCTGCAAAGGCTTGAGCATGGTTATAAGTTTAGATTCTGACAAAACTCGCGCGTTAGGGGAATTGCTTTCACGTGTTTCTTCCGTGCTATCCACTGGGAACTTGACCTCGACCTTCGTGTTTGGTTGCATAGCGGTGTAGGATTCGTCTAGACGGGTAGAAGCCCTGCGACACAGTTACCAGTTAGCTAATGGAGTCCACATTTTGTCCCATGCAAAAAAAGGGGAAGTTGTAGAGTACTACTTGTTTAGTCAAAGATTAAAAGGTGGCCCCTAAATTGTTCCATTGATCAAGTAGCGCGGCCAAGCTAAGCATTGTGTCCCTATTGTGAGATGCGAGGGCTGCATTCACCCAAAAGACGATCCACGATGTGCTTCGAGGGTAGTTTACAAGGGGATGTGCTGCGTTGAGATATGCTGCCGCGGCTGCCCTCATGAGGGTGCGTGCTGCCCCCACTAAGCTAGTTCCACCGCGATAGTTCAGCGCGTCCATAAACGTATCTCCGCTAAGATCATAAGACCCTACCTCTGAAAAGTCCACAGAAATAAGGAGTGTGCTCGGGGTCACGCCAGTCGGTCCCCAAAGTTCTGTGTGCCTCTTCCAGAAGCCGGGCGTGCATCCCTCCCACCACCACGCGCTCGCTGGAGTTGCAGTAAGCACCACTGCTGCCACAAGCACAGCTAGTACCATTCCCACTCTTCTAGTTTCCATTTTCATCCTTCCGTGTGTAAGCTTGTTGCCTCCTTGGACTTTTAAGGCTTCAGGAGAATAAATCTAGAATTTATATCTAGCCAACCTAAAATGGAAGCTGTTCCGTGCCTCTTTCAGTTTTTCCAGTCTGCTTCATCCAAACATATCCATTTCCTTAGTATTTACTTGCGCGATCATGTCGTATTCCTCAGCAAATCCTTCGTCGAAAGTTATTACAGGGCTTCCAAGATAATTGTGGCGTTCACCTTTTCTGAAAAAGATAACCTCTCTCCCGCACCTAGAAAAATCAATTATTTGCTTTGATTCAATCTTCCTTTTCATTTCTCATTCAAGGGCATACGTTTTGAGGATTGCTTTAAGAATCTTGAAACCATCCGAAGCGAAGCTCAATTTTGTGTAACCCGCCTTTCGTTTTTCACACGTAACGGGTTTTTCTCGAACGACAAACCCCTTTTTCAGAGCCTTAATTGTTAGTTCAGTTTCTACGTCGTAACCATTGGAGACAATCCTGATTTTGTCAATCACTTCTTTCTTGTATGCCCGGAACCCCGATTGGCTGTCAGTGATGCGCTTTCTGGTGAGCAGCATAATCAGAACATTGAACAGATGGTTTCCGAGAATATGAAGCCTTTTGATTGAGCCTTTTTCTCTCTTGCCAATCAATCTTGACCCTATTACGACGTCTGCACCATGTAGCAAAGGCGCCAATAACTCTCGTATATCTTCTGGCCTGTGTGACCCGTCTCCATCCATGGTAATTAATATGTCTCCACTGGCACCTCGGAAACCTTTTCTAAGGGCATATCCTTTTCCTTGATTGGTTCCATTATTTAGCAGTTTTACTTTGTATCTTGACGCAAGCCATCGCGTTTTGTCCGTGGACCCGTCATCCACTACTACGATTTCATACGGTACTTCAAGAGTTTCCATCACCGCGTTGGTTCGGAGTAAGATTTCCTCTATGTTTTTCTCTTCGTTGAAAACGGGAATTATTATGGAAACTGCCGATGCCTTAGGGGTGCTCATATGGGTCTCTCAAGATGCATGATTCGAACATTTTTCGATAGGCAGCCGTTTAAGTTGGTATGAAACAAAAGAAGAGATGTTACAGAAGTAATCTATAGATGAAAAATTCAGCCAATTACTAGTTTTACGAAGCTCACCGTCTAATACCGGATGTTTCCATACAGGAATCAAGGCTGAACCATTCAAGACGCGTAGAGGCACCTTTTAGAAAGATTCCAATCTCACTTGCTATCGCTCAGAGGCCTAGCGCCTTCTACCAAAAGAAAAAAATTAGCGCTTTTAACATCGTGCGTTCCAAAAGCAGTTTAGTGTTGTCGCGTTTACAAAGGCATTCTGATGAGAACCCTCTGCTTTTTCTTTAGTGCAAATACACCTAAGGCTCCGAACATTCCAAGTAGGATCACGATCGTACTTGGTGCCTCAGGTATGACGTTGAACGACGTTGCTCTAATGGCCACTTTATCCTCAAATGGGCCATGCCCCCTTCCTCCGCTGTCATAGAAAATAGCTTGTACAGCCCAATCGCCTGCTCTCTCGGGAGACTGTGTGTTTTGCGCATAATAGACATCAATCCCTGGATTCTTGAGGGCCCAGTCAACGATTTCTTGCGGGACACCGGGAGGGACATTGGGAGTAGTGTACGGACCGAAGACTGATACCGAAATAAGCCCAAAGACCTCGTTGCCATAAGGATCCAACCATCTGAACTCAACTTTCTTAACTCCACTGTTAGTGGTTCCAGCCGTTGCCGTTACTTCTACACCTAATGGTACATCCACTCCGTGATAGTCCGTGGTTACAGCATAACCTGAGTCTAGGGCGCTCCACTGTGCTTGCACCAGAGTACTACCTAGGACCAGCAAACTCAGGATTAGTACAACCGCTAAGAAAGATCTTAGTTTCACTTTTCTTCCCACACGTTGTTTGAACATATCTCGTATATAGACTTTATCAAGAATTACTATAGAACATTTAAACCAAATTTCCATAATATATCCCATTCTCTTGTGTTATGCAATATCCCACAGAGAAAGGGGGAAAGCCCATCCTTTAACCTTCTATGAAACGGTACCAAACTTCGACCATTTTCCATCTCCATATACCTCATCTTTGTCGATGGCAACAAGTTTCCCCGTGGCTTGGCCAAGGCACACGCAATAGCACTCGTTAATGGGCACCCTCATAATTCTAACATGAATGGTCGTTTTATAACCTATTTCAAAGCCGTTTGCACATGACCAAATTAGGGCTTCCAAATAAGCACGGGTTTATCTTTTACGTTTGCGATGTCTCTTTTTATGAGCCCGTATTCCACAAGACGATCCAATACGTTCATTAATTCATTGGATCGCATACATCTATTTTTCTTTAAAGCAGATGCAATAGCTTGAGTTGTTAACACTTTATTTTCTGCAGATATAGATTGAATAGTTTGAAACACTAGCTTTTCGTTTGAGGACGCAAATCTTTCGAAAATCTTTAGGTTGTTGCCCCTTTTTCTTTGATCTCTTGTGTATTGGGTTATTTTCATGATTAAAATGAAACATATCGCGATGAGAAGCATGGATTGGAGGATGGGAACGCCTATTGAAATGAGGGCTTTGCTCTTTATCGGTTCCCAATATGTGGCAATGGAATTTGCAAAGGGCAAAAGTTCTTCTTCCAGCCGGGGATAGTCGGCAGAGTTTTCGGTAAGGGCGATTAGGCTGAACCTTACATACCTTTGTTCAACCGTGAGACCGGTGTTGAATAGGGTCTTTTCGTACCAGTAGAGGGTGACCTGGGTATACTTATCTGGATGTTGAAACACGAAGTAGCGGGCGATGATGGGCGGGTTTTGCACTATTTGAACGTCTCTGGAGTCAAATACCGATACGAGCGGAAGACGACCATGGGCTGTTTGCCATGCGACCCAGCATACTTCCCAGCTGTGAAGGTCCGTTATTGAGCTAGCAACCCCCACAAGCACATAAACTGTTGGTGCGGAGACGTTTAGAGGAGAGTAAGCGTAGACGAGTGAAGCATCTTGACCAGATAATTTCTCGAACTTCACGTCTCTATAGAGGAATTTTAGCTCGTAGCCTTCGATTCGAGGAAAGGCTTCCGTATTCACTTGAGGGTTGGAAATTGTAACAGTTAGTCCCTGGGCAAAAGCAAGAACGGACGTCTGTGTGCTGAACACAACTAGACAGGAAGCAAGCAGTAAGGCTGGGAACTTAATCCAAAATCTCTTGGACATCCTTAGTGGTGGGATGCTTTTAAGAAAATTTCCACAGTTTGAGCAGAAGAGTTCTTGTTTTTTCAAACTGTTGTCGCACTCAGAACAAGGTGAAGCCTCGTTTGAACCTCCAAATATCTGCAGATGCAAAAGCTTTTCAGCAATCAACAACAGCGACAACATTCCGAAGAAAATGAGAAGCCATCCAGTAAAAACATGGAATATGGTCATGGCAGTTTCTTCGCCTAGCCAATGCGCGACGAAGACGGTTAATGATATTCGAATGATATTAAGGATTTGCAGAATTAGGAAGCCTAGTGTGAGCAGAGCGGCTTTCTTGGTAAAGGAGCCGCGGGTGGTATAGGCGAGAAAGGCCCCGAACATGATGAACGCTACTAATGAGTAGACCCCCGAACACGGCAAATCAACTGCGAATCCAAAGGACCGTGCCGCGGGATCGTTGACTACAATTGTTGGTGGTCCGTACTCAGAGGACAACATGACAGGCAAGCCCATGATTCTGAGCAGAGCGTATGAGGCTTGTGAGTTGAAGCTTGCCATTAGGCCTCCTGCGACGTAGGTTATGTCAGAGGGGGGAGGCATCAGAAAGACAAGAAATAGGATGGGTAAGACTAGAGCCAGAAGCGTTTTGAAGTTGAACAGAATTAGCGTGATGCCCATGATGAATATTGGAAGAGAAATGATGTGATATTCCAGCGGGTAGAAGGTGTATGAGCCGAGCCAGTATAGAAGAAACGCTGAAAGGCAAAAAGCAACGCCGACGATGTCGCTTAGAGAAATCAGTTTTGTTTTTTCTTGAAGCTTTTCGAATGCGAAGGATGCTTTTACGAGTTCTTTTTTCCGATATATTAGGTAGAAGATGAGAAACGGTACGAGAATAATGTGGTTTACAGCTTCGCTTTGAAATGCCTCGTTCACTAAAATTGAAAGGTCCTGCCAGTATACGATCATGACAACAACTATCATCACGATGACTAATTGAATCGCCGGATAGCTGCTCTTCAAGCTCGCGATCATCTTAGAGAAAGCTTTCATATCATTTTCCCTAAACAATTTATCCTAGGCTTTGATGAGCGGTGATGGCAAGTGATTTTTAGCCAATTACAAGGTTTTGCGAAACGCACCGTGTCAATACCAAGTGTTTCCAGCGTATAGAAATTAAAGCCTAATCATTCGATGCTATGCCGGAGGCACCTTTTAGAAAACCGCAATATGGTTTGTGTGCTCAGAGGCCTAAACACCATCCTACCAAAAGATGAGAAGAAAACAGGCCCTTTTAACTAAGGAATGATCCTGTGTTAATTTATTCTGCGATAGAGAATTGGTTACTCTATCAGTGGTGTCATGGCTCGTAATATTACTGTGAACATGAACGAAATTCCAAGCATAAGCGCTACCAGCCTTAGGCGGTCTTTCTCGATAATAATGCCGCCCAAGTATTGCGAGTAGGAAGATATAAGCTCTGAGGTTATTAGCAGGATGATTGCCATGACCGCTAACCAAAGGCTTATGTCCCACAAGGAAAGGGGGAAGCTCATCCTTTAACCTTCTATGAAGCGGTACCATACTTCGACCATTTGTCCATCTGGAGATACTTCATGTTTGTCGATGGTAACAAGTTTCCCCGTGGTCTGTGTCAGGGCACACGCGATAGCACTCGTCAGTGGACAACCGATGGCGTAAACACTTTCCAGTCCGCGTTCTCTGCTGTAGAGGTCTTTATAGATTGAATCGCTAATCCTTATATGAACATGATCGTTGTGCATGCTCATTTCGAGATCTTTGGCCAACTCCAAGTTTTGAGTGACAACCCTAGGGAGACTTTTGAAAAGACTATTGAGGTCGAAGGTAGTCAGATAGGTCTTTAATTCTTTTTCGAAAATACCCACCAGCCCAGATCCCGGTGGCGTAATGCATATTCCCTTTGGATTTTTGAGTAAAAATCGTTTTTTAGCCATTTCATCTATGGCGGGAATGGTGGCTGTATCTTGAGCAGGGATGAAGACTATCATTTCCTTTAGGCCCTTGAGGTATTCGGGGAGATAGGCTTCTTTTGGATATGGGGGGATGTAGATACCTTTGCCTTTGTGTTTCAAATCCTCTATTATTCTATCTGCGGTTGTGTAGAATGAAACTGCAGTGGAGTCCAAGAGGGTGCCTCTTACAAATCTCATAGGTTTTGCGAAGAGGAATAGGGCACCCCAGAAGGTAAGTCCAAGGCCGATGAAGGCCAGAGTGCTCGAGGAGGCGACAAACGAGTATGAAAGCGTAAGGGCTCCAACAATAATGAGTGCAAATCCGATTTTTTCTGATGGTCTCTGTTTAGTTTTCATTAGTTCCTGTTTCAAGGCTTCGTTTTCATTTTTTAGTCGTTGAATCGTTTGGGCCTCAATCCTTATCTCCGGCAGTTGAATCGGTTCCTTCCCAATCGCCGTCATCGGCTTTATTCTTCGACGTCTAAACCATCCAAAAAATGAGATGGCAGCGATAAAGGGACCGATTACTAAACAAACTAGAGACAAAACCAAAGCCAGAATCAACGGAAATTCTATAGCACCAATAAAAACCCATGTGTTAGGGTGCCAAGACTGCCACTCCGAGCCTCCATGTTCGTAAAAAGTATTTACCATACGATAAATAGTATCGATTCCAAAAAGTATTAATAAAACCGAAAAAACGAAGCCTAAAATGCACTTAGTTTTAAGGTTTTTATCGATAGATTCTTCTGATTCGACTTTAACCATTAGGCAGCCTCCACAACAGTTTAGTTCATGTCATAAAATAAGGGTTTTCACCCAGAGGCCCATCTCAATATACAATGGAAACCAGTAGAACCGACGAAATCGGCGACGCCGACAAACAAATCGACGATAGCAACGACGAATGCCCCTCTTATATTATCCAATGTATTGGGATGTGCCGATGATGATGTCGAAGCTGAATTCTTTTACATTATTAGTGGTAAGGTAACGAATGAAAGATCGGGAGGAAGGAGCTGACAAGGTTAGTGTTACCTGTATTATCTCACCTGGATGAAACCTTGTTCCGTTGTAGTTCCATGATAGAGTCATGTAATCGGAAATGTTGGCTGGGTTCCAGTTTGTTGTGTTGAGGTAGAGGGTTGTTTCGACATCGCTGATGCTTCGTAGGTAGAAAGTAATATTTCGCGATGACCCGGGCCAAATCGTGCCCCAATCAATTATTTCTGTTTTATTCTCAAGGTTTCTGTCCCAATAAGCTTCAACGCCTAACGTCCTTATGGTGCCGAGGCTTGGAATATGCAGATTGGTGATCCCTTCCAACCACATGGAGATTATGGTGCTCATGACGAGCGTTATCACCACGACGACGAATATCAGAACTACTGTTCTCTTTGTAACAACCATCTTCGCTTACAGCCTCGTTACTTCTTATCCGTCACCGACATAAAAATGTCGTTTCGTGATAACTAATGCACTCACATTCCCTAAATTATAGCAAGTTTCTTAGCTAATGTGATTTCCTTGATTAACTTGGTATTCCGGCAATCGCTAATTACAATTGGATGCGCGCGTCGAAGACAGGAAATTCTCTAATACATGGAGCAAGGAATTGGTTGTGTTTTGCCAAGAGTATAGTTTTGATCTCTCAAAGGCCCTTCTTCCAATTTCCAGCCTGAGATTGGAGTCTGATAAAACCCTTTTTACTGTTTCTTGCCACTGTTTAACATCTGGGTCGAGTAAAAAGCCACAGTTGTTAAGCAGTTCTGGAACCCCTCCCTTATTACATGCAACCACCGGTTTTCCGCACGCCATTGCTTCAAGGGTCACCAACCCAAAAGTGTCAACCAAGCTTGGAAATAAGAAGACAGAACATCTCTGCATGAGTCGAACCACCTGGTCAGTGGTAGGTGACACAATTACCTTGAACCTATCTGAGATACCGATTCCCTTCGCGATATTTTCCAATTTTTCTTTATACCAGAAATAACTGTTCTCAAGGTCTCCGGCGATTATCAAAGATTTGTCGGGTCCGGTTTCTTTCATGGCTTTGACTGCTAACTCAATGGATTTGTCGGGGTGAATTCTGCCCAGATAAAGGGCAAACGGTTCCTCTTCACCTGTGGGATGAAATTCCGAGTGGTTCACGCCAAGTGGAACCACCGCTCCCTCTCTCGATCCAATTGTACCTTGTTTTACCGCCTGGTCAAACAGATAACGACTGTGCGCGATCATCAGCCTGACTTTCTCAAAACTGACAGTAGCCCACTTCCTTATCGGGGACAAATCAACTAATTTGCTCGTAACCCTGTAATGCCACTTCAATCTTTGAAGCGGAAGAGAATAGGGTCCTATCACGGGCGGAACCACATGAAGGCAAACGGCTCCGACGGGTTCTTTGAGATAATAGAAATAGGGCTGTAACCAGTATTCTCCCGCGTAGTGAAAAATAGCGATATCAGGTTCCCAATCCGCAACCATTCTACTTATCTCTAGGATCGCCTGTATTTCTGACCAAAAGTAGTCTACGTTCCGTTGGAGAGCCCGCCTAAGAAAACGACCAGCAGAAGATTGAAATTCTTCTATCGACACAACTTCAACGGGCAAGGAAAGAAGCTCTGGAAAGCATGCTTTCTTGTCAAGTCTTGTAGTAAAAATTCTTACCCTGTGTGCCATTGCTTTTAGGCAACTCGTTACTTCATATATGAAACGTCTTGACCCACTTCGGGGAGATAGGTCTCTTTCTATAAATGCGATCTTCAATGACATCCCCTCAAAAGGAGCAAGTTTCGAATGCCCTGTGCATTCCAGTTCGTCCGTGCGTCAACTCATTCCCACTATTAAAGGCTTGAGCAGCTCAGTAATTTGCTCAGCGGTTTTCTAGCCCATCTTGCCCCCAAGTAAGCGGTGTTCAACGGGCGAGGATTATAAAAGGTTGGAGTTAACAAGTCCGTTTTCTCGCTGATTACCCCCTCTTTTAAAGCTATCTGGTATATCCTAGTATGAGGATAAATACGAATATTGGTAAGACCTATCCAGTCCAGTTTTTTCCAATATTTGGTTGCGATCCTAAATAAGAACTTATAGAAGTCTGCAACAGTTTTCGAGTCTTCACCGGGTATGTTGTACATAAAATTATGACCTACTCTAATTCCTTCAATCGCGTTAGCTAGTTCACATGTTCTAATAACATCTTGAATTCTGATGTCCTTCTGAAGGATGTCAAGCGCTTCTTGAGAGCCTCCGTCGGGGGAGAATTCGAAAACATCGCAACCGGAATTTCTTGCTTCGATCATGAAACTCTTGTTGACAAAGTCTTCTCTAAACCATGCACGCCATTGGATGTGTAACTTTCTCTTAGTTAGTTCTCTGCAAATTTCTCTGGCATGATCCGGCGGGAAATTGAAAACCGTGTCCGTGAAAAACAGTTCTTTAACATCATATAAGTTTACTAGATTTTCTATTTCATCCACCACTTTTTTTGGAGATCGTAACCGTAAATTCCTTCCTTGAAGAAACGGATACGTACAGTATGCGCATCTGAAGGCGCATCCTCGTTTCGTTTGGACCCCAATAGAATAAGCGATCTCTTTATAGTTTTGTAAGTCTAGATTTGAAAACTCTCTTGGTGGCAAGGGTAAATGGTCAAAATCTATTGGCTTGCTCCTTCCTGTAAAGAATACCTTTCCATTGTTTCGAAAATACACACCACTTACACGTTCCGGATGATCCATTTTTTCCAGAAGTTCAGAAAATGAGTATTCTCCTTCAAGGAATACACCATAGTCTATCTCCGGTAACTTCACCATAATCTCTTGGGCAAATATCGAAAAACCTGGTCCACCAACAACTACTTTTGCATCCGGTTTTATTCGCTTAACAAACCTAAGCATTGACACAAAATGCTGAAAATAGGAGAAAACATCCCATGATTGCGTGGTATCAATGTTTCTTAGAGACAAAGCGATAACGTCAGGATCTGTTTTTTCTATAATTTTCTGCACCTCTACGAAAGGTCGTTCCACAATGTTTGGATCAAATACAGTGCACTCATGGTTGTTTATGTTTCCTAAAAGATACGCCAGTCCCAATGGAAATGATGGAAGCTCTCGACCCTTTCTCCCCAAGTAGGCTGGAATTAATAGTACTTTCACAATCTCACTTCCCAGATCTGAAGCCATGGGTTTTTGGCTTTCACTTACTTTTACGTTGGGGAGAGAAGGTATGTCCGGGTTTTAGAAGGTTTGAGGCTCAATTCAATAATATTTTGAAGTGGTCTGCCTACCACTGTTACCTTTTGGCTTTCTCTCTATTTGGTTTTGGACCTAAGCCCCTTGCCAGTGAATTCCTTTGTTCCTACTTGTCAGGATCCGGATCAAGCAACTTTTTTGGTTCCGTTTAGGTCAACGATATAACCCAATAAAGTATGGTAAGCACCAATGGCAATCTTTTGTTTGTTTCCCAAACAACAAGGGAAATTGAGCGGGGGAGTCGAAAGATCACAGCCATGAACATGTCATGCTTTCTCGGAGACATAATGGACACCTTAGCTTTTCTTCCCTCTAACCAGCTCTTAAATTTCTTCGCGAAGGCTTCTTCTTTTAGGTTGGTTGGTGTAAGAATTAAGTTTTGGTTTTTAATGCTTTTTGTGTTGGGACCGAACATAGGATGTGTTCCCAACGTTGTTCCGGTCTTAATGTACTTGTGCATTGTTTTGACGGGAAACTCCTTAAGGGTGCAAATGTCCATAATGACTTGGTCTGGTCTCACGTGAGAATGGATTTCTTTTATCACATCTTCGAAATCCGTCATGGGTACGCATACTAGAACCATGCCAGCAGTTCTAACCGCATTTATGTTATCAGAGGTTTCAACCCCGAGTTCACAATTTATCTTTGATAATATTTGCTTGTTCTTGTCTGAGACTATTACTGGGATGCCTTCCTCTAGGAAGAATCTTGTGAACCATAGACCCATTTTTCCGGCTCCAATTATTGCGGCTTTCATTCATGTTTCCTCGACGGAAAAAGACTCTCTGAGGACCTATGGCTGTATGTCCAATAATGTTCTTCATCCAGGGCCTTTTGAAAGATGGTTTCGAGACCGTGGCCGCACAGTTTTGTCAAGCTCTCGATGCATGATATCTTCCGAATTCTCAATGCTTTTCAAAAGAGTTCGATTCTCTTCGCTTTATCAATTGTGTGGTTAATAGAAAAGAATGTCACGACCAAGTTTCTTCAGGGCGGATAGACCAAAATAAGCAATATTGGACCACACCTTGTCTCTTGTGTTTTTCCTCGGGAAGTGCTGAGCGAAGTATTCAATGCCTTCTCCTACTGTTTTATATCTCATTTTGCCGAGTCCTACCTTTTCAGCTAGAACTACATGATCTATCTTTTTCGGGTTTAGCCCAACGATTCTGGCGGCCGCTGAGTCGATTGCCACCGGATCTGTGCTTGCCATCACAAGTCCCAGTTTTTTTGTGTGCTTCCCACGCACTATTATGGCATCCACTAGGCACAGGTCGGGCTTCATGATCTTGTTTAACCCAACTATCGCTTCATTCAGATGGGGGTGATATTCAAATTTCTCTGGGTGGGGGTTACAGCCGTAAATGTTCTTGAGGGCACACGAAATCTTCACGTTCATCATGTATTTTATTTTGGGCACGTTGATAAGGAGGTCCGCGTTCTTTATCGTGTTTGGAAGCAGGAATGTGTAGGATCGGTTTCCTGTTTTGACTTCGGTTTCTTCACTGCTATCCTCGCTCAGATTGACAAGTTTTACTTTCTTTTCTTTGGCCATTTTTTCATATCCAAGTAATCTGAACGAATATCTGCACTTCATCGCTGACGCGTCAGATTCAACCACACAAATCTCGAGATTAGAAGATACGTTTTCTCTTAGAAAGTCTACAAGTCCCGCCACAAATTTTGGATCTGTGGTTTCTCCAGTAGAATAGTCCCAGTAATAACACATGTTGGGTTTAACCGCTATTTTCTGAAGGTTTGAGCGGAAGCTGAACCCTATTAGGTCAATGGACTTTTCGATGGCTGTTTTAAACTGTGAGTAATGGTTAGCTTTCACGAGGCTTACGAGACTCATTGTCTGTCCTTCTTTTGGCGATTGGTTTAAGCTGACTCACACGTCGTTATAGCTGATTCTTGTAGGCTAGAGAAATTATTTCAAGGTCTCTAACTGCCTCAGCCGCAGAGGGTGAAGGCGCGTCGTTATTAATTATGCATCTGATGAAATAGTCTAACTCGTTATAAAACGCGTTTGATTCTAGTAGCGGTCTTATCCCAAGCAGATGCAAAACTCGTAAGTAGGTCTTTTGGGGCTCTGAAGCCATCGAAATGGTTTTTGCGGTGCCAAAGAGTTCCACCTTTACGATTTTCTCTAATGAGTACCAACCAACGTTTATAGTTGCTGAAATTCCTTGCTTGAACTTTATGAAGCATAAGGCGTTATCCTCGAGAGGCATGTTAAACCTGTAGCCCAACACGCTTTTCACACTGGCTATTTTGTCTCCGAAACACCAAAGCAAGAAGTTTATCATATGGGAACCTAAGTCTATGAGTGCTCCTCCTCCAACAAGTTCAGGGTCAAACCACCATGAAGGAACAGGCGACGGAACAAAAGCATCTGAAATTCTGGCGAAAAAGGGTCCGCTACCTACGTTTGTGGCGTTAACGCTTACAACGTCGCCGAGATAACCACCATCTATCTCCTCTTTAATTTTAATGAATTCAGAGAACCTCATCGGATAGCCAACCATAGTCTTTACTCCGGCTTTTTGGGCTTTCGAAACAATTTCCTTTCCTTCTTTGACGTTTCTTGCCAAAGGTTTTTCAATGAAAATATGTTTTCCATGCTCAGCCGCCATGACAGCGCACCTTGCATGAAGGAAAGTTGGTAACGCGATTATTACACAATCTACAGTGGGATTTTCCAGAAGCTTCTCATAATCGTCGTAAACTTCTTCTATGCCTTTAGCTTTGGCAAGGTTACGAGACTTCTTGGAAATGTCCGCGACGGCGATCAATCTAGCATTTTTTAGACGCATACTGTTGTAGAAATGATACGTTCCTATTCCACCCAAGCCTATCAGTCCGATGTTTATCATTTTCAACATTTCACCCTCTTTCCTTTTAACCACCTCTATCCGACATCTTTTTGCCTTGAAGTCAAGAAAATTCGAGTGCGCGGAATTAACTGTTCGGCTCTATGGATAGAATCTCGATCTCTGAAGTGCTTCTTAGGTTTTGCCACTGTTCAGGGCGGATCAAGTGAGTTACTATATGTATCCAAGAGCTTTAAGTCTATCCAACGTTTCTTTTCTTTCTTTAAATTCTTCTGGACCGAAATATGAAATATCCACGGTATTTTCTAGTTGTTTTCTTAAGGAAGCTACTATCTCTGGAGATTCGTGTGAGATGTCTTTTTCCTCGAAGGGATCGTCATGAATGTTGTACAACTCTTCTTTCTGAAGCGACAATATGTATTTGTGAGTGAGGGTTCTTATGCACTTACACCCTCTATCAATTTCCCCAAGTATGTCCTTGATCTTTGAGGCGATTCTCCAAGCCGTCAATCCTTTAAAGGCTCGTGTATGCAATCCCCCGTATTCTGCACATATAAAACTATGAATCTCTCGATCTTCGAATGGACACAAGCTCTTTCCCTGGATGTTTTCGTTAACCTTGATATCCAACACATCCATTATGGTAGGAAAGATGTCTACGGTCGACACGAGGTTTGAAATCGTCTTTCCTTTTGGAGTCAAATTCGGATGGCTCATTATGAGGGGGACACGAAGAAGGCTGTCGTATATGCAAAGCGGGTGAACGGCTAAACCGTGTTCACCAAAATTTTCTCCATGGTCAGAGGTTATTATGAAAAAAGTATCATTAAGGATATCTTTTTCACGCAAGAAGTCGACCAGGTTTCCTATACGATAATCTAAGTATGCTATTTCCCCGTCATACCACGATTTCACGACTTCCCACTCTTCTTTGGATATGAACGTTTTCCCCGCTGCAAAAGTGAAGCCGCCTCCGCCGTCCGCGATCCACCTGAGTCTTCGAATATCCAGGTCATGATCAGAGATCCTTTCCGCGGTCCTCTGTATCATGTTCAAAAGAATTTCTTTCACGTGAAATCTTGGTTCATCAAAGCTGCTACAAAATCTTTTCTTGAAGGGTCTAGGGGGGTTATAGGGTGTGTGACAGTTGAAATAATTGACGAATAGAAAGAAGGGGCGTTTCTTCGTGTAGTTTCTTTTGAGGAATCTCTTAATAAACTCTGTAGCTTGGTAAGTGCCTTCATCTGGCCCGTAAATCAGAGTTCTAATGTAATCTTTATAGAGCAGTGGATCAGGCTTGAAACTCAACAGGGGGAGAGGCTTATATTCAATGAAATCGTGGAAACCCTTTTCAAATCCGCTCCCTAATCCAAGAAGTTGGCAGCAAGCTATACCAATTGAGTGGTATCCGTTCTTACTCAAGATATCTGCAAGAGAGGTGTTTTCCTTCTTAAAGCGCACATCTTTCCCAATCGTTTTGTGATGAGAAGGGTATTTGCCTGTGAAAATTGACGCGTGGGAGGGAGGAGTCCATGGTGCCGCGGTAAAAGCGTTATTATATAATACGCCATGTCTGGCTATTTTGTCGATGTTTGGGGTGGTCTTTCGATGGTAACCATAAGAAGAAAGGTGATCTGCCCGAACAGTGTCCATGACTATCAAGATAACATTGGGGCTGGAGTTCATTTTACATCCTTTCTCTATGGGGCTACATATATCCCAAAGCCATTAGTCTGTTTTCTGTCTCTGCTTTTTCCTTTTCACTGTAAGCGGTCTTTTTTGGGCCAAAGTAAGTGATATCTAACATTCTCTCTAGCTGAGACCTTAAGTATTTCGCTTCGTCGGGACGTTCATGTATAATGTTGTTTTTTTCGGTCGGGTCACTAGCTATGTCATACAACTCGTCTCTCCCAATGGGAGAGAATATGTATTTGAACTCTTCGTTTCTTATGCATTTTGACCCCATATCAATGGATCGAAGTTTGAGTGCTAAATCACTGGATCGAAGTTTTGCATTAACAGACTCAGAAGCGCCTACCCTAGCTCCATGCTTGGCAAGGGCCCAGGCCCAGTCAGTCTCTAATTCTCCACATTCAGCGCAAACGAAATTGTGAATCTTTCGCTCTTCGAATGGAAATAGAGTTTTGCCCTGAATATCATCGCTAGCACCGAGACCACATAAAGATAGAATGGTGGGCAGAATGTCTATTGTTGAGACGGTCCCTTTGTGTCTTATTCTGCCAGAAGCTAGTGAGGGGTGGCTGATAATCAATGGGACGTGAAGGAGACTATCGTAAAGACCGAAACGATGTCTAGCTAAGCCGTGTTCACCAAAATTCTCTCCATGGTCAGCAGTAATTATTATAACGGTGTTATCAAAAATGCCCTCATCCTGAATGAAATTAAGGAGCTCGCCCAAGCAACTATCTAAATATGCTATTTCTCCGTCATACCAAGACCGTACGACTTCCCACTCTTTTTCCGAGATCTGCAACTCCCCAGCTATAAAAGAGAAATGTACGGTTGCGGAATTGGCAATATACTCAAGTTTCTGCGTATTTAGATCCCTTCCAACAATTCTTTCGCAGGATTTGCCCAACATCTTCTCCAACATATACTCAACAAAGAAAAGTTGCGGTTCTTCAAAGCCGCTGCAAAATCTTCCCTTGAATGGTCTGGGAGGATCGTAGGGCGCGTGACAATTAAAGTAATTGATGAACATAAAGAAAGGCTTTTTCCTTGCTCTGTCACCTTTAATTAAGCTTTTGATGACTCTATTGGTATAAGCGTTGAGCTGATCGGGTCCATAGACGAGGTTTTTGACAAAATCTTTCGGGCTACGCAGTGCTAGTTCGAGGAGCATTGATAAAGTACCTGATCTTCTATGGAACTCTGGCGGGAGCACGAAGTACCCAAATGGCTCAACGAACTTTTGAAAACCTCTTTCAAATCCGGTTCCTACATGGAGAAGGATACAGTTCGATATTCCAATGGTTCGATAACCATTGGCGGCAAGAATCTCTGCAATCGTTTTGTTGCCTCTCCTCAGATAAACATTCCTTCCGAGAGTTCTATGGTAGGAGGGGTATTTGCCAGTGAAGATAGAGGCGTGGGAAGAAGGACTCCATGTTCCAGTTGTGAAGGCATTTTCAAACAAGACACCCTCTTCAGCGATCTTGTCAATGTTTGGACTAGTCTTCCGGTGGTAGCCGTAGCAAGAGAGGTGATCTGCTCGAACAGTATCCATGGCTATCAGAATGACATTGGGTCTGGGGTTCAAATTCCTCCTCCTTTCATCGTTGTGAGTTAGATGTATCCTAAAGCTTTCAATCTACTTACTATCTCAATTCTCTCCTTCTCGTCATAGGAGATTTCCTCTGGACCGAAGTATGTGATGTCTATCGTCTTCTCTAATTGCCCCCTCAAGTATCTCGCCTCATCTGGATGCTCATTTATGATGTTCTTCTCCTCAGTCGGGTCGTTAACCACGTCATATAACTCTTCCCTTCCGTCGGCCGAAAATATGTACTTAAATTCACCATTTCTTATACATTTTGACCCCACATCAATGGGTCGGAGTTTTGACACTATATCCAATGATTGAAGTTTGGAGTTGACTGATTTCAAGGCGCCTGTTATGGTTGCGTGTCTGGTGAGAGCCCACCTAGCTACGGATTCTTCACATTCGGCGCAGATGAAATCATGAAAACCTCGTTCTTCAAAGGGAAACAAACGCTTTCCCTGAATATCGTCTTTAACGCTAAGATTACATAAGGACAGAACAGTAGGCAAAATGTCCACGCTTGATACAATTTCTGGCACCCTTTTCCCCCTAGGAATCAAAGAGGGGCAACACATGATCAACGGAACGTGGAGGACACTATCATAAAGGCCAAAATGATGCCCAGCCAAGCCGTGTTCACCAAAATTCTCTCCATGGTCAGCGGTAATTATTATAACGGTGTTGTCGAAAAGACCTTCATTGCAGAGGAAACTGATAAGTTCACCTATGCAATAGTCCAGATATGCTATTTCTCCGTCATACCAAGACCGTACGACTTCCCACTCCCTCTCCGAAATCTGCAATTCCTTTGCCATATACGAGAAACGGGCTAGACCGCTAGAACCAGCAATTTTTAGGAGTTTCGCCATGTCCAGGTCTCTGTTAGCAATTTTCTGTCCCGTTTTACCCAGTATTTTCTCTAAAATAAATTCCATGACGTAAAGCGGGGGTTCCGTGAAACCATCACAAAATCTTTCTTTGAAGGGTTTAGGCGGATCGTAGGGCGCGTGACAGTTAAAGTAATTGACAAATAAGAAGAAAGGCTTTTTACCAGCCTGATCGCTTTCGATTAAACTTTTAATGATCTTATTGGTATAAGCGTTAAACTTACCTGGGCCGAAGGTTAGAGCCCTAACGAAATCTTTAGGATCAAGAAAAAGACGTTCCAAAAGTGTTGATAAGGTATAGGATTTTCTGTGAAACCATAGCGGAAGAACGAAATACTCAAATGGCTCGAGGAAATTTTGGAAACCTCTCTCAAACCCTGTTCCTGGACGCAATAGGGTGCAGTTCGTTACCCCCATTGTTGAGTAGCCTTCAGCCTTCAGAATCTCTGCGATTGTTGCATTATCCTTGGAAAGATAAACATTTCTTCCGAGGGTTTTATGGTAGGAGGGGTATTTGCCGGTGAAGATGGAGGCGTGGGAGGGAGGACTCCATGTTCCAGTTGTGAAGGCATTTTCAAACAAGACGCCCAGTTCAGCAATCCTGTCAATGTTTGGAGTAGTTTTCCGGTGATAGCCATAGCAAGAGAGGTGATCTGCCCGAACAGTGTCCATGACGATGAGAATAACGTTGGGAACGTTTTTCACATCTATCATCCTCCTTCTTTCCCAGAAACCTCTTTCCTTTTTAATTAACTTCGATCTTCGGTTTTGGCACACGTTTGCTGCAAACAGCCGAGATGTGAAGACAAAGATCGGGCCTCAGATGCCCCAAAGCTCTTTGAAGGATTCCAAGTTTGAAGCGTGAAATCAGGTTCCCGAAAAAGGGAATAGAAACATAGTCACCCTTAGTTTGGAGAATAGTAAAATTCCTTTCATCAAGAATTCTCTTAATCCATGCCATGTGCAAACGAGGAAAGTACTTGGCTGGATAGGGGGGAGTTAATCCTAACAAATTATAGATTCTAGATTTTAATCTCTTAACGTTGGGAACATCGATAACAAGTTTGCCATCATTTTTCAGAACGCTATAGAACTCCCCAAGACTCCTCCTTACATCGGAAACACTAACGAACTTCCTAGCGAAAATGATGTCAAGCGACTCTGGTCGCAAGGGAAGATGCGTAGTTTCCGCCACTATAAAAGATACGTTTTGATCACGCGGAAACGTCGATCGATCGACCGTATTCGCCAGATCAATGCCGATAAGATTCTTGCAGCCTCTTGACCTAAGCATTCGTAGAACAGCCCCAGACCCGCAACCAGCGTCCAATATAAACGAAGAAGATTTGGAGAAGGATGAAACAAGCCTTGCATATTCGCCTAATACGAAGAGGCGGTCTCGGGAAGGCCCACCGTATTTCCGTCCCTTCCACCATCTTCGATAATACAACTTCTTGCTGAAAATTTCTTTCTTGCTATCGTGGTTCATTGCCAAGCTCAATCCATCGAAGCGTGCATTTCACTACTGAAAAAACATCACGTGAGACTAGGTCACGGATCTTTTTCGTGGCGCAGCCAAAATTTTATTATCTATCATCAATCTGGAGACTCATCGTGACGTAGTTTGGTTATACATTGCCTTGTAAATTTCACAACCCCCGTTTGAGTATACCTTGTTCATAATGGTAAGGACAGGATAAATTTCTGTAATATTCCACATGTTTTCTACATAACCGCGCCCGGCAAATAACACTCCATAAATAAGATTCATTCTTCTTAGGTAAACAGCGTCACCGGCTAGAACTCTGGTAGTGTTAGACAACTTCTCTATTTGATCCCTGTTTATCATGCCATAACTGGTTAACACGGTGGTTTTCGCCATATCGTCAGCGTATATTAACGTGCGCTCGACGTTCATATCTTTCGATAACCATATAGCCCCAAAAACTTCCTCTTCATCAATAAGTCCCTGGGAGTAAGGTACTAAACCCATTCTATACCTGCTCAAAGACAAAGACCAGCTAGTATCCCCAGTAACCTCATAAACAAACCCTGTTTGAAAGAAAAAGTAAGGTACAAGCACAATCAGGACTAAAATCAAAATGCAAGATTCTGCTTTTACACGCCTTCGCGCGAGAAAACTAAAGACAGTTTCACCGCCTAAGACACACATAGGTGACAACAATATAAGCAAGGTGTGAAAGTATCTAGTCATCCGTAGAGATTCAGCAAAACTAGGCACAACCACACAGGACATCAGCATGACCATGCTCAGTGATAAGAACATCAAATATTCAGAAGCAAGAATCTTCATTCTTTGTCTGTTTAATAATCCAATAAAACCAACTACGATTAAGAACTCTGTAACATAAGCAAAGACTCTACCTAATAAATGCCAAAGAGATTCTACGCTCTCCAGTCCCAGCCCCCTTAAAACATCTCGCCCTCTTGATAGTGGGTTGAAGAACTCAGTAAGAATGCTTCTAAACACGTGATTTCCCATACTCACAAGTCCTATAAATGGTCCTGAGCCGGACACATAAATATACCATGAGAATAGCATAACAAATAACATGACAACAAAGCTCGCAGTTATCCTACCAGTCCTTTTTTTCAGAACATACACAGAAAGCCAAGTTAAAAAAACATAGAACATGAATATGTAAGATAATGAGTAATGCGATACTGTGAGAGCGGCGCTGAAAATCATGAAAAGCACGCTTCTTTGTAATGAATTGAATTTGTCTTTTAAAAGCACAAAGAATAACAAAACAAAAAACAATTCACCAACCATCTGCCTAGCTAATCCTAACATTTCCATGAAAAACACGGAATTCGCCATGAAGAGAAAAGTCGAAACAAATGCGACTTTTTCTCCTGATCGCTCCTTGTACAATTGATATAAACCTAGAGGAACGAATGAAAAAATCAATGGATACACAATTTTTAGTATCCATGTCTCAGATACGTTTAGTATGACCGCAAAGATTGTGGGGAGCATCGTCGTGCTCAACATCCCATTAACTCTGCTGTATTCAGGATGTGTCCACGTGAAGCGCGCAATAGTTGAATTCCAATACAAACTATTTTGAGTAGATTTAAAACTGTAGTATTCAACATTTATATCCCATCCGGAAATGTAGGTGGTTGCGAGCGATGTGTGGAATAGAAGGGCGACAGCGATCATAAGCAAAACCAGAGAGTAAAATCTAGAGGGAATCAGTCTATTTGAAAGAGTGCACAGAACAATCAGTACTGAGATCGTTATAATCATGAAAAGCAAAAGGAAATTATTCTGAGAGACATTGACTAGCAATGCTCCAGCGACGCTTAAAAAGGGAAGAAAAACAATAGGCAAAATACGAAATGATTTTGAGCCTTTAGCAGCGGTAATGTTAATATTGAAATCTTCTTTATTTGTGAGACAGCCTAAAAAGCACATGACAAGTACGACAAGACTAATGATGATCATCAAAGGCCACTGTGATAAAGGCTTTAATATACCAGTCATGGGAAGTAGCTCGTTTATCAACAACCCAATGAACATTAAGAACGCAATGCTCAATCCCACAGAAAGGAAAACGGTTTCCGTTAAGGAGAGGTCCCGAAATTTGAATAGTTTCAAAATAACAATTCCCGGAAGGAAGGTTAAAGAGAGAAAACCGAAAACTTGTCTAGCAACCGTAAGGTCTAGAATCATGGTTACACACGTAACAATTTGTATGGAAATGACAACAACGAGCAAATTTCCGAACTTTGAGTCACCAGTTTGCAAAGGATTCACCTTTCCGTCCTAAACGAGCCAGTTTTCCTTCACCGTGGCCTCTCTAATGTATTGCTAAGTGGAGACTGGTATCGTAAGACAAAAGAATTATATATCAGAACCCTCATTGTATTAAGGGAGAACGCATAAACACAAGGTAAGGAACAAGAATGCGTACATGGAAGTTGAAGGTAGTGGTTCTAACAGCCATAATTATCCTTATAGGAGTTATTCGCCTAATTTCCGCAGCGACGCCATTCTTAACTATCCTTTGTTCAGGGTTTATTGGTTCCCCAATAACCCGACCATTGCACACTGAAGGCAGATATATCAAAGACGATTTGGGGAACGTTGTCTATCTCAGAGGCGTACTAGCACATGGGTTCAATGGAGACACCGCGGGATGGTGGCATCCCGAGGGAGGAAACGCGATGATGGGCAGAGGAGTATGGGACCCCGACACCGTAGCCTACAACCTGGATAAAATGGTTGAACTCCTAGGGGCAAACGCCTTAAGATTCCATCTAAACATCGGATGGTGGATAACAAACCAAGACAACTACCGCCAAAGACTCAGAACAACATGCGAACTAGCAAATGAAAGAGGAATCTACATCATCATGGAAGGATTCAACAACGGAGGAGGTGGAGGTCCTGGAGGTCAATCACCTCTCCCTTGGATACCATCAAACTCTTACATTAACAGTCCACAAGACTTCGTAGACTGGTATCTAGGCCCAAACGGGTTCCCAGCCACTCTCTCAGACCTACCAAACGTAATTTATGAAAGTTGGAACGAGCCACACGGCACTCGAGAAACCATGAACCAATTCTTCGATGCTTGCCAACAGATCGTTACGGGACTCCGAGCTAGAGGAGATGACCATCTATTCATCTATCAATTCGGATACACTGGTCTCGAAAGCAACAGCGAAATCCCTAACGGAATGATTATTCAAGGTAGCAATGTTGTTTATAGCGTCCATACATACCGATGGATGGTAGACCACTACACATATTTCGGAAGAGAAGATTACACCTATGACCGTGTATCAGATGTTATGCTAAATGGCTTACACATCCAAAACCTCATCAACGCCGATCTAGCATGGGGGAACTTCGAATATGGATGCGCTATCACGGGGAGCATGCCAGTTCCAGAAGACGAAAGATGGATGGAAATTGAATGGTGGCGAAACCTACACCGCTTTATGAATGAACACCACGCAAGTTACACAGCCATGCAGTGGTGGGACTCATCCCGAAACTATGCGCTCTTAATGGATAGTATGGTTTATCCTTGGTGTCCTCCTTTAAATGAAGCAGGAGAGATCCTAAGGGATGCAATCGCAGCTGGGAAGACATAAAACACAATAGTTTGACCGATCATGACACAGATTTTGCTTTCACTGTAATTCATATCTCATTCAAAAACTTCGACAAGAAGAATCATTCCATTAGAATCTCTGATCTGACTTATCTTTATCAACCGGAATATAGAGCAATCTTCAAATCTACCCAAGCTGGGAAACGACATCACACACCTGAAATGAATGCAGACCGATTTGTGAGTTTGCTGTTCATCAATTTCTGCCAGCCCTTTAATGATGCTTTCACGAGGCTTGATCGAGATGTATTTTGCCACTGCAATTAACATGTCTGTATCCATCTATTTGACCCTTGGCAAAACCAAAACACCAAGCAATTCTTTTGAAGGCATATTGAATCGGTAATAAGAAGACCCACATTCTGTGTATCAATTTGTAGGCAATAATAGAATACCAAACCCCTGCTACAAAACCCGCTAGAGGAGTCATTTTATAGAGAGTAGCTATACCCCTATTTTTGCGAAGTAGGTAATGCCCGCCATAACCATGCCAAAAAGCCTCTTTCCAAAGGTCTTTCCACGTTTTCCTACGCCTTTCGTAAAATAGGGCTGGGGTAGCTCGATAGAGTAACCAGCCGGCATGTTTGACTCTATATTCAGCATCCATATCCTCACCTACTCCACTAATACGATTGTCAAAGCCACCCACTTGTTTGATAGCTTCAACGCGATAAATGGATCCCCCCGTTCCCAGCGGCCTTGAGCTTACTTTCCCTCCATATTTGGAATCAACTGCTTGGTATGCAATGTTTTCCAAGGTACCAACTAAGTTTTCTCTAGGATAAGTACCATATGTAGCTTTAGCGATTCCGACAGTTGGGTTCTGCTGCATAAACGCTACTTGTTTTCTCACGTGATCCCTTGGCAATACCATATCGCCATCAACCCAAACTATATAGTCTCCGCCAGCGTTTTCAACTACCACGTTTCTCGCCGGCCCTAGCCCTTTCCATTCAATGTTGAATACCTTGGTCTTCACATCCATCCTTGAAACAGCATCTAGTATTACAGACAATGTCCCATCTTCGCTGCCATCATCCACAAAGATCACTTCCATAAGTTCATGTGGGAAATCCTGATCAATGACGCTGTCAATAGCGTCTTTGACGAAACCTTCGCAATTTCTCACACAGATTCCTATAGTCACCATGGGCTTCATCGAAAAATCTTCCTAAATCGGTCTAACACAGAAACTTGTTCACATTCAATTAACGTATACGAATCAAATATGCTTTAAGCGTGTAAAAAGATCTAAGCGTCGTCGGTGTCAGCTAATGTATAAAACCATTTCTGTATTTCAGGAATTTTTGCCTTCTCTCTGAACTGGTAAAGAACGAGCCGGGGTTGGTACATTTTCAGCAACCGAAATATTCTGCCAAGACCGATAAATCCAAGTTTATAGAGAATTTTGGTATATTTGTGCCATGGCGAGATCCGGCAATGAACCACGTCAAGTCCTTCTTCTTCGCCAATCGCTATGGCCATATCGATTAAGTTTAACACGCATTTGTCTTCACCCGGCAAAGCATGCAAATCTACAATGTTCAAAACATTTTTCATATTCAGTGTTTCTGTTTTTTTCAGTACCAGATATCCGACTATGCTCCCGTTTTCAATAGATCGCGCTACGTATATTTGGTAATTCCCGAAGTACTTTGAAAATCGCCAATTGAGAAAGGTGGCTGTTCTCTCGAGAATCGTTTCATATTCTAACCTTGCCAGTTTCCAAAAGTCATCTATTTCGTCAGAAAATTGGTCTACCTTCTGGATCTCTACGGAGCCTCCCGTATATTTTTTTAGATGAAGGTTTGATGAAACATATCTTGCAGTGCGAAACACTCGTAATGCCGTCTTTCCGGACCACGCAACGAGGCTATTATTGAAAAAGCTTCCTAGGGAACGATCATAATTAAGGAATTTGAAAAACTCAATTATTGGGAAGATTTTCCAACCGAGGCGTCGCAAAGGCCTGCCCGCAAATTCGTTAGGGAAGCCGAAAAGGAAACTATACCGATTTTGAGCATCTGAGCAAATTTCTTTTAACAAGGTTTCATGTATCCTAAGCCCCCTAAAGTCCGGGTGAGTTGCTCCATCACCCGGCTGAGCCACTGTTACTGTTTCGAGACCTAGCTTAATTTTTTCCGGCATTACAGCTAAATAACCTACTACCTCATTCGTGTGTTCAGCAATCCAAATATCTCCCTGCTCACCCCAAAAACCAGCAGGATTCAATTTGTACTTCCAATTCCACCATTCTAGTGAAAATCGCTTTTTATAAGCAAGTTCAAGAAGTCGAATCGCGTCGCCTAAGTCTGACATCTCGAATCTTCTCACCGAGAAAGTTTTTTCATTCATTGCAATTCGCCCAATCTGCGTTTAGAGAATCAATAAACATAAATCGCGTACATGTAATGGAGGATTCCTTTTCCTGTCTTTAGGGCCATCCCCCGCAAAGATCACTTCCATAGGTTCATGCAGAAAAACCTTAATCAAGCATGTCTATACGTTATCTGCTAGAAGATCGATAAAGAAATTCAACCATAGATTCTAGATCAGATAAATTCATTGGTCCAAAATCACCGCTTATCTCGTTTTGACCTTTCAGGTTCCTTCAAGAAAAGGAGGAATAACATCCTTAACGATCTTGCCATATAACTTTAGGAGCTCAAGTTGGATATCTCGCCACCATCTTGAGGAAAAAAAGTCTTCTTTGGGAAACATCTTCTTAAACGCTATTATACTTTCTCCACGAGTTTCGATACCGTCCGGGTTCCCAAGTTTTTCCTTCATAGCAATTTTTAGGAACCCGATTTTCGATGGGTTGTACCCCATTATTTGTGAAGCAATCCAATCGATTGAAAACGGGTCAGTACTTGCCATTATAAGACCTAATCTGATGGGAAAATGCCCCAATGCAATTAGTCCGTCGACAATCGTAAGGTGTGGATGCAATATCTTGTTTATACCAACAATTGCCTCGTTTAAAAATGGATGGTAAACTATTTTTCTCGGTGAAGCTATACAGCCAAAGAGGTTCTTGAGAGCGCAGGTAATATAAGTCGCACTCATCGTTTTCAATTTAGGTACATTAATGAAAAAATCAGAGTTCAACAGCAGTTGGGGAACCTTAAACGATATTTCGCGCTGGTTCACTCGGACTTTTTTCTCGACAATAGTATCATTGGAAAGATTAAAGAGTTCTACTTTTTTTTCTTTGGCTAACTTTTCATATCCGAGTACACGAAAGGCGTGTTTTGTTCGCATTGCCGTGGCATCAGCCTCAACAACTTGAATATTGGTGTCAGCGCCGTATCTTTCACGAACATGGTCTATAATTCCTGCCACAACTCGAGGATCTGTGGTGTACCCTGTGGAGGCATTCCAATAATAACATAGGTTTGCCTTAATGGCCACAGATTTTACTGGAACATCTAACTTAAAATCTATGAGGTCCAATGCTTTTGAAATAGAGTTCTTTATCTCGTCTCCTGAACTGTTCGTTCGGACTAAACTGACAATGTCACCCATTTTTATCATCAATCCGTAGTAATCACGTTTTTATCGAAATTCTTGTATGATTCTTCTATAAGTTCAACGGTTTTTAATCCGTCAGTGGCGGAAATAATTGGACTTGAATCTTGCCTTACGCAGTCAAAGAAATGCTTTAACTCTCTGTAGTAGGATTCGTAATAGTATGTATAAGACAAGTGCCGTATCTCTTTACCGCTGAATTTCCTCAAAAGATTTTTTGTCACTTCCTTGATGGCGTGGAGATAGAGGTTTTTTGGTATTAAATCATCACTGGACATGTATCCTGCGCTACCGTGAAGAATCAGTCGAAAATTAAATTTTGGAAAAATCGTTCTCTGGTACCAACCGACATTGATTATTCCTTTAGTAGAGGAACCTGAGGAACGCAGTATCACTATTGCGCCGTCCTCAACAGGAAGATTAAATTTGTGATCTAAGGAAGAAAACAGTATCTGGGAGTCCCCCACAAAGAAACGAAATAAATCAATTAAATGATAACCTAAATCTAATAGAACTCCCCCTCCAGCTTTCTTTGGATCAAACCACCAATCCGATATGGGTGTTGGAACCACCGGGTGAGCGAAGGGTCCGTTAATAACTTCCTCAATAGTGAGGACTTCCAAATCGCCAATATAACCCTTATCTGCAAAGTCTTTCATTTTTTCAACAGCATCAACAAATCTCAAGTTGTGACCAATCATGAACTTCTTGCCACTTCTCTTTACTAACTTTACGATTTTACGGCATTCTTCCACCGTGTTGGCCATTGGCTTCTCCGTAAAGACGTTGAGCCCAGCCTCCAACGCCAACTGAATGCTTTCAAAGTGCAGAAAGTTAGGTAAGGATATTATGACTGCATCTATGTCAAGAGAATCGTTCAACAACTCACGATAATCAGTATAAAGATTGGTTACACCGAGGGATTTGGCTTTATTCAGAGCCTTTTTCGATTGATCAACTGCAGCGATTATTTTGATGCCATCGATGCGCAAACAGTTCATCATATGCAGCCTACCTATCCTTCCAAGACCGATTATTCCCACATTCACCATATCGACTACACCCAATGAAATCTATCCCGGCTAACGATCGCAAACTGCGTATGAAAAATGATTTTTAAACAGGACTCAACGCACAAAGAACAGCTTTAAGAAACGCGCTTATAGAAGTCATTCGTACTGAGATAGTCGTCTATATAATTCTTGGCTGCCTTTACTTTCTCTTTGAAATACTCGATCCACCGACTGCTTGCTTCACGATGTAAAGGATAATAATAGCCCAGTAAATAGGCGTTAGTCAAGATGCCATGAAAGCAAGAATGTTGGGCTTCGTAATGAAGACGCTCGTGTGGAAATTTGACGTTTCTCCTCGGAGTTACCCCTAAGTCATATAATTCCCAATCGGTTCTTAGTATATCATATACAGGATTATCATAGTCAATGCCATATTCTCGGTAGAGCTCCTTTATGAGCTCTATACCCTCCCTCGCCATAATAATATACATATGTTTCTTTTCTTTCTTATACCCGTCACAGGCGAAACCAACATTGTTTTCGAGGTCATACATAATGGTTTGAGTGTGCATCGCAAGTTGACAAACGTTACAAGTTGCCGGAGCCAAAAAGGCTCCAAATCGTTTAAGGTCATGAAGATAATTGCTATAATACAATTTTTGGAATATCTCTTCAATATCGATGCGCCTGTGAGTGATTTTGTCTTTTCCAAACTTTTCTTCAAGTCTTTTCACGTTAACCTTGCTTTTATCCGAAAAACTCATCGCACTATGATGGAAGGTCAGTAGATGCACCTTTTTGAATCGCGTGCACAACAGGGCAGCGACCAATGTCGAGTCAGAACCACCCGAAAAAAGAACGCTTGCTTCTTCACTTCTTTTCATATTGCAAATCTTCCTCCTTTTTAACCCCTTGAGTGTTCACCATGACCGACGAAATTCGTCCAGTGCTAAACCCGACCTTCATGAAATATCCTAGAATCGCGTTTGACCGTAAGATTATATCGAAAACAAGCCCCACTAGATTCAAATACGCGTTCCTCGCCCGCCAAGGAAGTATGACTCCAATCAAGCTTAGAAGAAACCCAACCGGAACACCAACCGCTCTTATAAAGAACTCTTTTGCATTATTTGTCATTGCAACAACCTCCACCTATTTATTCTTCCTGTTTTCAATACACAAACGCTTGCATAGCGAAGAGAACTCAAACTTCCGTCTAAGGTCGCAACTTATAGTTTATATGTGGAAACTAAGCCCCTTCAAAGAAACAAACAATTTAGTCAAACCAAACGAACCCGAGTTTTAGCCTAAATCAGCCTGTGTCGACGAAGCATATCTTCTGTGAGCAAACTTCTATCTTGTGGTTTGTTCCAAACTATACTTTTCTTTCCAAAGGCTACCGAAAAAATGGTTATGAGAAGAATAAAATAGTTCTGAATGGCCTCAAACAGGTAGGTCCTCGCCTTAGGGATGAAAAAGACTGCAAACAACGAGATGACCAGAGAATACGGAAAAATGAATAATAAAGGAATTGTTGTTATTAAAAGCAGAGTGAACATTATAGGACTGCAGAGAAAAAGAAGCAAGTTCTGAGATACGACCCTTTTCGAATTCTTTACGCGTTTCCCAAGAAGTAAGGCGGCGTACTTGCTAAAAACTCGCACAAGCTGATTAGTTCTTCTTATTTTAATGTCCATTTTTCCTCTCCAAGTAACTGGAAAAGCTGAAAAAAACTTTGCTTCGGGAACAAAAATAGTTCTATAGTTCTTCTCGACGAACTTTATTATTGTGCCACAGTCATCTGAACCAGTATTGTAAGGATCAAAGGCCTCAATCGCCTCTTTCTTGTAAGCGCTGAAACCACCCTCAAACCATAGGGTTGAATCGATTTTTGATTCGCCGAGCCTCATCAAGTTCATTGAATTCAAATAGGCACTCTCTGTTTTCGTCACCCATGACTGCTCAGGGTTCAGCAGAATCTTTGGCCCTGAAATTGCTCCCACATTTGGATCAGCCAGAAAAGGCAACGCATCGTCGAGAATATCATGAGACCAGAAACAATCGGCGTCTGAGACTATTACAACATCTCCTTCACAATGTTTTAGACCCAGGTTTAAAGCGGCGGATTTTCCCTTCTTCTCGCTCTCCACCAGAACTTTAATATTGATCTCCGGATGCTGCTTAAGAAAATTATTCACAACACTGATCGTTCCATCGTCGGAGTTGCTGTCCACCACGAGTACCTGCATCAAATCTCTCGGATAATTTACCTTACTCAGATTCTCAAGTTTGAAGCGAATAATACTTGACTCATTGTATGTGGGTACCACTATGGACACTTTCGGCTTGTAACTTTTGTCGATCTTTATCCGCCATGGCCTTAGAGCAGCATTTCTCATTGAAACAAAGATGAAACCTAAGGCACCAAATGAGATAGAGCAAAGTATGAACCATAAAATGATCAATGAGATCATCCCAATCCCAACAATGAACAGAAAAGTGCGGATCTTTCCCCAGTATTTTGTATTTGACCAGCGAAGTTCATTTGCTCTTTACTTTGATTCAAAGAAATGGATGAAATGCGAGAGAACGAATCGGGGATTGCAGTTAAAAAGACGCATCACGTGTTGAACACTTCCCCGGTATATTCTTTCAACATCTATATTTTCCAGACGAAGAGATTGCCAATTTTGGCTCAATGATGAGGTTACTTCAATCAGATTAGATTTCTGGAGAAAGCAGATCTCATCAAGGAACAATTTTATCAAAGAGAAAACAAATTTGGTCCTCACATTTCCCCCAATACTGTACTCGTCTCTACCAGCGTAAAGGTTTTTGACCAACAGAGCCTGTGGATGCATAGTCAACACTGTGACTTTCCTACGCAGCATTGCGCTTGAGATGGGCTTTGGAAAAAGGTCCCCGGGTCCTTTATACACAAACGTTCTTAAGGCACTATCAATCGGTATAGAACAGGGATAAAACACTATTCCCCGAAAGGATACCGGATCTTCTGAAATAATAGATGAAAAATCAAACATGATCCCGAGTTTCTTAAGCGCTTCCAAGTGAGGGGGAGACCATGCAAAAAAGGGCGCCCGAAAACACACTATGTCATTTTTCGGAAACGTCTCTCTCAACGCCAATATTCCGCCTCTGCCTTCGACTTGCCCAGTTTCGGGATTTGTATGCGAAGTCTCTCTCTTCAGAGATACAGACACTGCCTCTTCATAACTGGGTACGTCAGTATACTCAATTATCCTGGGCTTCACGGAGTGAGATGACGAGTGATACCCTATATCATGACAACAGAGTCGCTCCACGAGGTCCGAGTATTTACGAATCTGTTCAGCTCCGAGTCCGGTGAAGAAAAAGATTCCCTTAAGACCCTTCTCCTCTAGCAAATCTAATGTCTTATGTACACACGTGATTGAATAATTATCAAAGAAATCTTCTTTCGGCGGCAGACCCTCAACATCGAAGGTCAACAGAACCTGGTTTGGTCGGTCTTCCAAGTTTCATCGATCCTTACTTTTAACAGATTCTAAAACCTCTGTTTTCAGGAACGGGTCCTTAGACAACTTTTCCTTTTTTCCTCAATATTATAAAATTAGGGGAGGAGAACTTTCTAACTTCTATGAAACCTGAAGGTGTTCTCCTAATTTATACACTAAAGGAAAAAACTTATCGTTTTTAACAAGCCAATCATAAACCACAGATATGATTCCTCTCTTTATGGCCCTTACTTCGAGGTTTTTTCTTATCAATGCCCCCCACTGGCTCTTATAGACCTCAGCACCTCTCAAAAAATCGAATTCCCCTAGGCCATTTTCAACAGAGTTCTTTATCAGGTACATAAAGAGAAGATGCCCTACGCGGTATTCCGAATACTGCGGGTCGAATCCAGCAAGATAGTTATACATCTTATTCTTATATTTGAAGGCATAGATGGATGAGACGGGTTCACCATTCAATGTAAGAAAGCAGAGTCTCAGCCATTCCCTTTCAGCGAAAGACCTCGCCACATCTAGATGAAAATCTCGGAATTTTTGATCCGAGAAGGCACCGGGATAATTTTGTGAATTCCACCTCTTTTGATGTAAACTGAAGAATGTGTTCATGGCTTCATTTAAGGTGTCGATGTTGTTGTGAATGGTGAAACGGACCTTGTATTGTTTTCTCAGCTTTTTCCTCCATCGACGTATATTTCTTCGCCAATTAGATCCGAGTCCCCGAAAGTAGTCTTCAAACGTGCTGGGTAATATACAGTAAGGACATAGATCGAGTGTTCTTTCTTCAAATTTAAATGACTCTTTTGATAAATCCCTGAGAATCCTCATGGTCTCGGAATCTTCCGGAATATCCTTGAATTCAATACAATCATAGTCCGGTGCGACATGGTTTGCGTGCTCCATCATAGCCTTCACGTGCTCCCGTCCTTTCTCACCTAATAGAAAGGTATGATAGTCTGATGCTGGAGTTCCAATTAATTCTATTTTCTTGAGTTTTAATCCATACAAACTATACTTGGAACACATTAGTGGAGCAGCTGCCGTTATCTTTTTGTCTTCGTCAACTGTGACCATCATGAAATTTCTCTTATCCCCGTAGTTTCTCCACCAATTAGAGAGCCATTCCCAAGTAAGGAATATTTGATTGTCCATGCTTCTTTGAAGAGCATTATCCCACCTAGTTCTTGTGTCTAAGAACTCTTCAAAGGCCATCACTCTTACTTTCAAATCAGAATCCACTCCAAAACTTTATTGAGCTACTTTAGCGCTGAGTATTTGTCCGCATTTCTTGTATACATTCGTGGTAAATCTGGAAGGTCATTTCAGCTATTCTGCCCCACGTAAAAGTCTCAGCCCTTCTTCTTCCTTCTTCTGAAAGTCTTTTTCTCAATCGTGCATCATTAAGCAACTTTGTTATTGCTAAAGCTACTGCCTCTGCATCGTTAGGTGCTACTAGTAGCCCCCCACCCTCCAAATATTCTGGAACGCCTCCAACCGTTGATGCTATGATGGGAGTGGCGTTTGCCATCGCCCTTGTAACTATGCTGCTCCCTGAAACGGGTGCTGAGTATACCGCCAACGTGAATATGCTTTCCTGCATTTTTTTGTCAAAATCAATTTCGCTGAGTCGACCTTCCCAAACTAACAAGTCGGCTACTCCCATATTGACTGCCGCATCGATTGCTTCGTTTTTCTCTGCGTCGCTGTAGATACCATATACGTGTAGGCGCACTTCTTGACCCATAGCCTTCAGCAGCTTTAGAGCTTGTAGGACCGTCAAAAACCCTTTGCGCTTCGCCGGGGCTCCAAAAAACGTTATCTCTCTTCGCGGAAGCCCGGTCAAGGGTGGTAGTTGTGCTCCATGTGGCACCAATCTTATTTTAGACGCCGGAACACCGAAAGATAGCATTTTCTTCTTCATGCTACTGGAATGAACAATTATCCTGTCAGCGTTCCTGTATGAGCGTCTAAAGAATCGAAATCTGTTTAATCTGTCAATACCATGCACAGTCACGACACGCTTCTTAGAGGTTGGAATCGAGAGAATCGCAAAGAGAGAGCTCATTCCAAACGAATATGCCCCCGTTTGCTGATAATGAATTATGTCACAATTTTTGCATTTTGCAAAGTAGGTGATTCCCCTCAGAAATTGAAGAAACAACATTGTCAAAGAAACAAATAAGTGAAAAACTCCAGTCGCACGATCTGCTTCTAAAGCAGGTAGGTAAGGAGGAAAGGAAGCGAGTCGGCAGCTGCCTTCAAAAATATCATCCCTCCCTACAAATCTTTGCCAACATAGACAGTGAGAAGATACAATTTCCACATCTATGCGCTTAGCCAAAGCAACGCGTAAATTATTTGAATAGTTCGCCATGGACAAATTCTTGTACCAGCAAGTAATCATCCCGACTTTCATATCGCGTTCAACCCTTCCTAACATTTTGGAGCCAGGGGCTGGATTTGCACCAGCGTAAATGGGCTGCAACCCATTACCTGATTACTCGGTCACCCTGGCAAAACCTATGTAAAGAGTATTGCTAGGTGTTTCAAAATGCCATAAAGCTTTATGATGTTTTCCAGGCTTCCACTTATTCTTATTTTCCTCGTCAACAAAGCTTTCATTAAAATAAGTGTTCTCTTTTTGCTTTTAGTTAAAGCCGATAGTGGTAAGTCGAATTCAACTTTCAAATCCGGACTTACCAGATCATCTTCCTCTATACATATTTCATTAGGATCAATTTTGGCTATAAATGGGGGTACACCCATAAATCTAAATGACACTCTCATCCTCAAGTTTGCGAGTTTTGCGCGAGTTATCTCGTCGAAACTAATAATTCGGTTCAGGAGCGCCGCTTTTTCTCGTATTCTAGAGCAATTCAGGTATTTTCTATACACCGTTGTGGAAGTCGGTACGGCTACCAAGCCTATTTGAGGACCATGAATATGTTTAACCAATTCGGTTTCGATGAAACCGTAGCTCATAACAACATTCTTATTTTCAAGAACCTGGTTTTCAGATGCAATTAGAGCCTTGCCAACGCCATGTCCCCTGTGATCGACATGAACTGCCAAGTCTGCACCTTGAGCCGCCCTAACTGACGTTGAATTAGAAATCTTCAGATCTCGTGGTAGCCAATACGCACATCCTACAACTTGTCCATTGTTTAAGGCAACTACTGCGAACGACGGATCAAAATCCGGATTCAATTCATACTTCCATATCAAAAATTCCTTACTTATGTTAAAGGTATCATTCAGAAGTTTCATCGCTCCGATTTTGTCTTCACTTGTTAAGACTCTGAACGAGTAATGTGAGTTCTTAGGCATGACAACCTGCTCCACGCTATTTTTATCCATAGTCCGCTCTAGGTATGTACAAAGGATTTTTGAGTTGAAGTAACGAAAAGATTTTTACCGCTCTGGGGATTTTCCAGAAGGGGCGTACTTTAAGCCGTCTTTTCATGATCGCTCCGTATAGCCTTTGTGTTGAGCCAAAAATACATAATGAAATCGTAGATATATCCGCATCAATCTTAATAGTCGGTGTTCTAATTTTCTCCGTTAAAACAGCCATTTTTCCGTCTTGAATTCGTATCGCAACATAATCATTGTACCAAGGCGGAACCTTTCTTAGATTAATTAAAATCGTCTCATCAAAGCCCTCTTTCACTTTCTTTTTTTCAACCACAACTTTTCTAAGGAGTTTAGGTAAATCCAACACTCTCAAAAACAACGTACCGACCGCCCGCTCAAATGAATCTTCGGTAAATTCCAATTCTTGGCATACTTGCCGCACAAGCTCGTCTTGAGTTGGAGCATTCAAACTTATCGAGTTGCCCCCTTGACTCCTCACATAATCAATACACCAGCGCAACAACATTGAAACAATCGTTTTCCCCTCATAGTTTGGGTCATAGCAAAACTCCAAAATGTTGCCCGCTTTTTCAACCGCTGCGTAACCCACAATTTTGTTAGCATTTGTAACGACAGCTATACCTTCCTCACCGAGGTTGGGACGTGATTGAATACACCACCTCCAGTAATCAAGTGTTCTCGGAACGAAACCGGCGAAACGCTCATAGACCTTATTAAAAAGAAAAATTAAATCAATCTCATCTCCTTGGCGATATGTTCGAAGATAGTATTGATTTGTTTCCGGTATGCTCAAGTACGTATGCCTCTTGCTTTGAAAAATTGAAATGATGTTATTCTCCGTTTTCACTCTGAAAATATGATAATACTTTGCTTGCGTAAAATTGTATCATCGATTTACTCAACTCAGGCGGCACAAAGAAATTAAGCAAGAAATGCCTCGCGCCTGCCTTTGCATACTTTTCGAGTTTATCGATACAATTATCTGGAGTGCCGAACACAAATATTTCTTCAATAGGTCCATAAGGTATTTCCTTCACCGCTTCCAACAGCTTTTGAACAGTCTTAGAATTGAAAACAAACCGCGATACATGCAAATCCCTTGGCGGACTCTCAATACCATAGTCTTTAAGCAATCTTGGCGTTAGAGACAATAGTATCTTTGCTGGAAACTCCATGAATTTTCTCGCAGTTTCCTGATCTTCCGTTGCGACGGTGCATAGGAACACCGCCGGCTCAAGTTGCGACGGGTCTCTCCCCCCATCTTTTGCCCATCTTTCAATTTTACGCAGATTTTCCTGATAGACACCAGGAGGCATCAGCACACCCGTAGGTATCCAGCTATCCGCCAGTTCTGCAGCAATCCTCATTGTTTTTGGCGAGTTAGCAGCAACCCAAATTGGTGGATGCGGCTTTTGAAGCGGCTTAGGGCTCAAGAAGGCCTCCTCAAGCTTAAAGAACTCACCCTCATAATTTACGCTCTCTTCTGTCCATAACCTTTTAATCATAATAATAGCCTCACGCATCCGAGAAACCGGTCGGCCCCAAGATATCCCATATGGATCCAAGTTCATTGCCTCTCCCGCTCCCATTCCAAGCATCGCTCTACCTCGAGACATAATATCTAGTGTCGTAACTGTCTGTGCTAAAACTGCCGGATGCCGTCTATGAGGATCACTAACACAGGCCCCAAGAGTTACTCGCTCGGTTTTTGATGACAATCCAGCTAATATGCTCCAAGCTTCAAGGGAATGCCACCTCTTGATTCCTACCCCCAGCATATGGTCCGTCATCCAGACAGAATCAAAACCGCTTTTTTCTGCCAAAATGGCATTCTCACATATTAACTCAAAAGGGTAATGCGGAAGAACGTAGCCAAATTTCAAAATATTCACCCAACCTATGCAATCAAATTTGATTTTCTCTCAAGCAGTTACGTTGAGCCGTATCCCAACGAAACGATCGTAATAGTGGAAACTTCGCAACATCATATTTGGAGTCTAATAACAGAAGAACGTTAAAAACAAGGTTTTTCGGAAAACGGCATTGCACGAAAAGGGAAACCTATGGGGGTCTATAAGAGAGAATAACGCAGATAGCGTAACAACCTAAGAAACCGTCATGTTAAGCCATATCCCGACAAAACGATCATGATACTGGAAACTTTGCGATGTTGTATTATAGAGCCAAAGCTCAAAAAACAATTGATAGTAAAACCCCCTATTCTCTGAGTCCCAGTTTGTAGGGGAATCAACCGAGAAAACTACATCGTTAATCCCAATGCGACGCATAAGAAAAGAGTTCCTAACGCGCGACACCTCCAAAATACTAAAATTAACTGGATTTTCCCACGTATCACCATCCGCAACAAAAGCCCGAAATTCGTAAAGCGGAGGCAAGGAACTAGGCTTAGAGTTTGATGCATCTGGCAAAGGCTGAATCCGATTACGAAACTTCACATAAACAATGTAATACGCTGAATAACCCAGATGATTACCCACACCAACGAAAAGATTATACTGATCACCAACCGTAACGTTGAAAGGATAATCTTCCGCCATATGATCTGGACCAAGAACCCAAAGTTCAGAAAATCGCTCTGAACCTTTGGGGATGGAAATGATCATGCCAAGCATAGGAGATGCCGCAGTCAGTATAAGAACTAGGCATCCTACTACAAATAAGGTTCGATACTCTTCAAGGTTCATCCGAAACTACTCCGGCCTCATCCCATGAAAGTAACGTCGCTTGAAAAGATGCCAACTCAAGAAACCCCCACAAATAACGACGCCCACGCCAACAATCGACTCAACTATGGTCCACCAAAAACGTTGACGCCCATCCTCCACAGCCAAATCTCTCATCCTATCAGCATCAAATCTCACTTTCTCACCCTTCTCATAACAAAGATTAGCGGAACGAACTGCGTCATCGAAATCCTCTAGCCTATACGAAATGTGCGCTTCAGCTAGAAGTTCTACAACAGCATTCAATCGAGTCACTAAACCCGAAACATCTGCTCCAGCCTTTTCAGCTTCCAAAACACTTTGATAAGCCAAAGCAATAACCTCTTCAGCTCTATTGATGGCCGAGACAGTCATGTCCTCACTGCTTGATGCAAGAGTCGCAAACGTAAAAATAGGAAATATGGAAGCGAAAAGAATCAATATAATAGGGAAGAGCTTTAAAGTGGACATCACATCTATCCCATCTAGTTTCTTACCAATGAGTTGATCTTTGCAACAGAGAGTATCTTCTTCAGCGCCACCCCAACATCATTGACATCATTTATCTGTTCCTCGATCCAATGGGACCTAACGCAGAATTTGAGTGAAAAATAGAAAGTTTATCCATCGTATCTTCACAAAACGAGGAGAGATAGGTAAATCTATAGCCATGCGACGGTGTCATTGGTACCGATGTATGTGCCTACGAGCTTCCAGTTGTACGCTTCGGCTTCTTTGACGATAGCCCATAGGTCATAGTTAGCCGATTTTCTGTCTCCAGCCTCATTGAGCACAATCGTGCCCGAAGCACCGGAGATTGATCCAGTTACCTCGGGTAGAATCGCCCTGACATCCTCACTATCGTACTTATCCACGCTTAAGAGGGAGCGAGCTAACGCCCAAACTACATCATAGGCTACAAATGCATAGGCATCTGGCTCGCTTCCCAACAGAGCCTCTACCCCGTCAAAAACCCGCTTGTACTTCTCGGATTCAGTTGGAGCGAAAATCGGGGTAATGAATCGAGTAAAATTGGAGAATTCGGCAACTGTGTTATCATCAATCATTGCCTCGCTTAAGGCTGTTCCAGAGCTTCCATACCACTTAACCGTCCAGAGAACATCGTGTTCTCTAGCCGCCGTGAAAAAGGTCGCAGCTTCTCCTGAGCCGAGGAATAGAACACCCACCTTGTCAGCTCCATAGGTCGCCACTGCGCTGGTAACTTCATTGGATAGAACCTTCGCCTCAGACGAGAACTCCGCTGCTTCAGGGACGTATCTTATAGCTTCGACGAAAGTGCCTCCTAGCTCTTTAAATTTGTTTCTCGTTACATCCACCAGTCCATCTCCCCAAGCATCGCCTCTCCAAGCCGCAACCACGCACCTTATTCCATCATCGTGCATCAATCTAGCTATCACATGTCCGGTGAAAAGATCGCTTGGGCAAAACCTGAAAATGTAGTCATTTGGTATAGCGAGATCTGACTCGGTTGAGAACTGACTTACCACTAATATCCTATTAGCGTCAGCATACCCCTTGATGTTCCGAACCTCTGCGTCGCTCACTGGACCCACAACAAACTTTATTCCCATTGCTCCAAGCCTGCTTAGCTCCGTTAAGCTAAGAAAAGGCGTCCCCCCCGTGTTCACGTGTATAACTTTCAGGGTCCAAGCTGCTCCAATCTCTCTGAGAAACTCATTCACGTCTTCAACTGCGAGATTTATCGCAACCCTACTATTCTGACCAATGGTGGCTAAGCCCCCTGTTAGCGGCAGCAGCGAACCTATCATTATCGTACCATTCAGACCGCCTCTCTTCTCTAAGAGATTTATATAAGCCTGCAGCGCTGAAATTTGGCTTTGTAGCTCAGCTTTCAACATATCGGCTTCTTGAAGTTGGTTCTGCAATTGGGCTATTGATGCCTCTGTCTCCTGGAGTTGACCCCGCAGAGCAGAAACTTCGCCCTCCAGATCAGAAACCTGACCCTGCAACTGAGCATTTTGACCCTGCAAAAAAGAGATTTGTTCATCTCTCTGACGTTGATAAATACTAAAGCCTAAGGCGAAACCCCCGCCAATACCTGCAATCAAAAGCACAATCGCAATCGCCACAACTTTAACGTCTCTCAAAGCCATTTTCATTGCACTCCCAACGTGACAGATATCTTCCTAACCGTTGTTATTATGATTTTCGAGCCGCAGCAACATTATCTATTTCCATATAAGCACGGCAGAAAACCGGGAAAGTAAAATAGCTAAACAAGTATGAAAAGGCTTGGAAACGGACATATCGCATCATCCCCCATTTTTGCTAGTCGCTTGCTCATTAGCACGACCATTCAAATCACTGTTGATCATTTTTTTCAATACCGTTCTTTGGTTGTTCACATCATTGATCTGCTCTTCGAGTTGCTTACTACGTTTGGAATATTCACCGAACTGCTTAAGGAACTCTCGGCCTTTTCGCGTAAGCCTATAATAATCCGCACTACCCTCAAAGGTAACCAAGCCAGCATCCATAACCTCAGCTAAATACCGTCCCAGAAGCTTGTAACTCAAATTAGCTCGATACATGATCTGCGTCTTTTTGGCACCTTCACTAGCTATATACAGTATGTCAGCTATGATATGCAACTTGTTCCTATACTTAACCATCCAATTCCCCAAGTCGTTCAAACAGACGAAAAATCAGTTAACTCAACCTGAAAAACATAAAAGAGCTAGACGCTACTCTCGCCGCATAGTAAAGTGGAGCCAGCCCCTCCCATCCTTCTTCAACTGCTGTTTCTTCTTGCTACTCAGTTCAGGTTTTGGCCTTCCTCGTCCGGTGAGGCGCTTCTGCTTGCTCAACACGGTCCTAATAAACTTTCCCCATCCGCCTACCGTGGGGCTAAGGGGGATCAGGCTCTCCGCATCGGGAGGCTTGTGGTGCTCCAGAATTTCTATGAAGTCTGGGGGTTTGTAGTCTCTGGTCGCGATGATGATCGTGCCTCGGTCTACAAACAGCCTAGAGTAGTCTCGGTTAGCGATCCCCTCGGCCCTCACCCTGTCTTCGATCCGATCGCGCCACAGGACCTTCCACTCGTTCTTCAAACCCTCAACGAACTTTTTCCATTCCTCTAAGCTTTCCACTATGTAATCCCTCCGTGACAGGAGCGGATGAGGATTCCGAGCCGAGATTCAACCGCCCTCACATATCAACCCCTTTCAGACTCTTCCAAAAAGGTCCACATGAGGTATCGTATGGCCTCGCTCCTATTGGAAAAACGTGGTAATAAATTAGAGTCAAAAGCCTCCACAAGCTCCCTTGGGGCCCTAAATTCCACGAGCATCATTTCTCCTTTGCTAGACTGCCCTTTCTCTCGGACAGCCCTATCCTTCTTCGACAATAGACCAACTCCGCTTCTATAGGCTGTAACACTTTTGTCCATATTTTGTATTTAAAACATGAGAAGGAATCTTCTAGTGAAATAATCTAGAAGAAAACCCTAGAAAATTCTTGGAAAACTCTATAAAATAGCCTCATAACCTATATAACCTCCCCACGCTAAAGAAAATTCAACCACGACGATTTTGCAGTTTAAAGGGAGCCATAAGCGTGTCAGCCATCGACGAAACTCTACGCATACTCAAAGACGGAGAATGGCATGACTTAAACGAGATCACGGAAAAATTCCGACTAACCAAATCTGGAGCAGAAATAGTAACAAACTTCCTGGAAGAATACAACTTCATCCAACTCGACAAAGAACGCCAAAGAGCCAGAATTACCCCACCAGCCTTCGAGTTCCTCGAGAAGATTCAACAAATTGAAGAAGAAGGCGAATGAAGCTTTTAGGTGGCTAGAAGGGCTTTAAGATCGCTGTAGGCTCGAAGGAAGGCAAGCCCCTTAGCCGTCGTTCTGAAGTGATTTGGGTTTCCCTCACTTCCTTTTTTTCTCTCCATTAAGAGCCCTCTATCTAGAAGGAAATCCAAATAAGCTTGAAGTTGCCTAAAGCTGAGATTAGATTTATACATAATGTGGGTTTTCTTGGCGCCCTCGACCGCCTCACTCAAAATGTTCGCAATAATATCTACTCGGCTTCGGTGCAAAAACTTTGACTCGTCCTTACCCCGAAACAAACGGAACACCAAACATGTATTTTTGTTCCACAGTAACTAAGGCATTGTTAAGTTATACTTAAAAAATAAGGTTAATTTACATATATTTATACATATTTATGGCCCTGAAACACAAAACTAGACAAAAAACGAAATCCTCCAGAATTCTATTCTAGAAAATTTTTAGCTCATTTTGACAGAATAACAATTATTTGAACGTGACAAATCATATTCTACCATTTTCAAATATCTTTTACTAAAATAAACCGTTTTTGCCAAATATCCTTTATATGAACATCACTTCCGAAACATGCTTATAAGGAATCTTCAGCACGAATCTTCACATGCAAGTCCCTAAAAGAGGGGGCGAGAGAATACATAGTCATTACGCCTTTCACACCTTCGTATGGCCTACACCACCGACGTAGCCAAGAACCTAGCCAAGGATGACACAGGATTTATGCCAGTCATGATTTCTTATCGATCCTTTCTAAGCCCAAAACATCATATTCAGTCAAATATAGACGTATCACTGGGTATCGCCGGTTGCTGGACTTCTTTTATGCACCAGCAGAAGGACCGGTCGATACTTAAGCGGCTTAGAACGTGATTAGATGAGTTAAGTTGGAGCGAATGTTAATGGCTTGTCAAAAGGGATTAGGTGACGAGTCCAACCGTCTGTTCGCTTTTGTATTTTGGTTTAAATACGATTTTTGCAAGCACTTCGGCCCTTGACAAACTGTTCAAAACCACAACGACATCTCCTTTTTTAGCATTACACAAGACAAATGGGATACATATGAAGCTGGCACCACCGGCAACCAAAACTTCATTTTGAACAACCTTTTAAGAGGGATCACAAGGTATTGAGACGTGGAATGAGCGTTTATCACGGGCTTCTAACCGTTTCGTCGTATAAACCCGTTGGAATAGCTCCGGCCGCGAGCTTATACCGTTTCCGCGTTTCTTCCGCTGGAGAGTAGTTCCTTCAGTAGTTGTTTGAATCTGCGTTAATCCTTAAACCTCAGTAAAAACTGCTTTCCCCTCAGTAAAATGTTGTATTTATAAATTGACATATTTTTGTATAAAAAATCCCGTGTTTACAGTTGTCTACTGTAGATTGAACGATGGATTCATCGTTGTATACGAGTGTCTCTGCAAAAATGGTATCATATGCTAACAGGTTATTAACGTGTCAATACGACGGGGAAATGACGCGTTGATCAAGAGACGGATGAAACGAGTTTTCTTAATCGTTTTCTTGGTATTGCCAATCATTAGCACTTTTTCGCAATTTACAGCAGCCATAGGTTTCAGCCCAGATAGGCCCGGCCCGGTACAATATGTTCCCGATGAAGTGATTGTTGGCCTTAAAGACGCCGATGATCACCCACAGATCACTCGACTTATCGAAGGCAAAGGTGGCACAGTAATCCGCCGACTTAACGTCCTTGACGCGGTGGTTGTGAAAGTAGGTGAGGAAAGGGTTGAAGCCCTCATGAAGAAGATGCGAGAAAGCAGCTTGGTAAGGTATGTGGAACGCAACGGAAAAGTCATGCTGACACTCACCCCAATCGATCCAGGGTGGTCGAATCAGTGGGGTCCAAAGAAAATTCAAGCAGACACCGCCTGGAATACTCAAACCGGGAACAAATCAATACTCATAGCAGTCGTCGACACTGGCGTGGACTGGAATCACCTTGACCTTGCGGCTAACTACGTTCCCTTAGGTTACGACTGGTGGAACCTTGACTCGGATCCGATGGACGACCACGGCCACGGAACTCACTGCGCCGGCATCATGGCGGCTACACTGAACAATGGAAAAGGCATAGCGGGACTTGCACAGGTTAGAGTGATGGCCGAAAAGTTCCTAAGTTCAGAAGGATGGGGAACCTATGAAGATGCAGCATCGGCGTTGATCCATGCGGCTGATGCGGGCGCTGACATCATAAGCAACAGCTGGGGTTCCTATTACGACTCGGATTTAGTGCACGAAGCAGTCAGATACGCATACAATAAAGGAGCCCTGCTAGTCGCAGCAGCGGGAAACGATGCCTGGGACTGGCCCTTATATCCCGCAGCATACGACGAGGTGGTCGCCGTCACAGCAACCGATCAATCTGACAACCCTGCCTCGTTCACAAATTTCGGGAGTTGGGTAGAGGTCGCTGCGCCAGGCGTCAGCATCTACTCTACGGTTTGGGATGATTCCTACGCGTCTTGGAGTGGCACCTCGATGGCGACTCCTCACGTTGCGGGTGTTGCCGCCCTGATCTGGAGCCAGTTTCCAGGCATGACGAGAGACCAGGTGCGAGCCCGACTCAGGGATACAGCGGACGATCTGGGTAATCCCGGCTTTGACATATACTACGGGTACGGGAGGATCAATGCAAGAAAAGCGGTAGGCACCAGCCCTCCTAGTGCTCCCAGCGGTTTAACGGCCACGGCTGTTTCCTCGTCCCAGATAAAGCTGGCTTGGACAGATAACAGCGACGATGAGAGCGACTTTCACATCGAACGGAGGCAGGGGTCTGGAGGGACTTGGAGCGAGATCAGCACGGTTGGAACGAACACGGTTTCATATCAAGATACGGGTTTGAGTTCCTCCACTACATACTACTATCGAGTGAGGGCTCACCGCCACAGCGACAACCTCTACTCAGACTACTCGAACGAGACCTCCGCCACGACACAGAGCGCGCGTGTCCCTACGTCAATCAGCATCAAGCTGAATAAGGACACCATCAAACTGGGCCAGGGAGTGACGATCTCTGGTACCCTGACGGCTAACAAGTATCCAAAGAAGATGACAGGAAAGTTGGTGCTGGAGGCAAGCAGAGGAGGCTCAGACTGGCAAGTAATCGAGCAGTTGACCCTTGAGCCACAACGTAAAAGCTACCAATTTAATTATTTGTGGAAGCCTAAAGAAGCTGGAGACTACACGGTGAGAGCAAGGTACAGCGGCGACCAAACCTACTCCGCTAGTAAAAGCAACTCTGTGAAACTGACCGTAAAAGCGCGCTGATCATAGTCATTGTATGATGATTATGTCACAATGTCCTACTGGACTATGCAAGGAAATTCTCCAGTAAGAAAAGATTCTCGTCAAGGATGCTGGGGAACGAGACTCGGCTGTTAAAAGCTGGACTTTATATAGCCAATGTGAAGATTGAGGATTCGGGGACTGCATCTTAAACGACGGCAAATACTTCGGTTGGCGACTAAACTCAACGATATACGAACCAAAGCCCATTAGCCCTTTACATTCGTGGAGTAACGTGTGCTACAAATCACACGCTGCTTGACATTCTTTGATATGCCAAGCATTTTCTTTGGCGACAAAGAGCATCAAATGTCCTTATTGCGCGTCGGTTTTAGGCAAACTCCGGTGCTAATTCTCGATTCATGATCTTTTGTTCAAAGATAGGGTACTTTAATTGCACAGCTTGACGAGTTGTTTAACCGTTGCCGTAATTCGACAAACCGAATTGGAGGGTCGCTGCGGAAAACAACGACACGTCTGCACCCATTTTCTCCGCTATTTTTGCCATCATATCCGCGGATCCGTCGTCACAAGCAACGACCCTATCGACGTACTTCTCAGCCAGCAAAATCAATCTCCCATCGTCTTCTCTTCATCGTATGTGGGGATAGCTGCAACGATCAAGCTTCTACCTTTACTCATGTTTATCATTCCTTTTTACCATTATTAACACTAGGTATCGCCGGTTGCTGGACTCCTTTTATGCACCAGCAGAATGACCGGTCGATACTTAAGCGGCTTAGGACGTGACTAGATGAGTTAAGTTGGAGCGGATGTTAATGGCTTGTCAAAAGGGATTAGGTGACGAGTCCAATCACTTGTTCACTGTTGTATTCTGGTTTCCATCCGATTTTTGCTAGTTTTTATAGTCACCAAGGAAGGGTTGTAGAGCTGTACAGTAACATTTGTTGGAAGGAAGTTTGTTCCATTCTTATCTTGGAATATAATAAAGCCTAACATGAACAAAAGAGAGAAAGACTTTCTATAACTTATGTTGTTTAGGCTGATTTGCATGTGCATTATGCTTAAATATCGCATAAAGCCGGGTTCTTCCGCCCATCTAACAGCCGACTTATTCCCCCAACCTCGAGCGATTCTACTCCGAATCATATCAAATAATTATTTAGAAAATTCGGCACGATGGTGAATGCCTTATTGAACAATGAGGCCCTCTAGGATGTTTATGTATTTGGACAAGGCCTTGGGAAACGCTTGTCTTAACAGCTCGAAGTCTTGGCTGTTTAAGGCCTTGAGGATGTAAAGGCCTAGTAGGTAGGTGGAGGCCGCTGCTGGGATTTCTATGGTGAGGACCTGGATTGTGGGTATTTTTCCGCTAATTGTGAACTCGATTGTGATGAGTATTAGGATGGTTGCCATTGAGGCTATGGCGGATTTCCATACGGCCTCCTTGTCTAGTCGAACTTTTACATACTTTTGGAGCGTATAGATCGCCAGAGTGAGGCCTAATGTCTGCACGATTAAGCGGGTGAGGGCGGCTCCAACCCCTTCAAAGAAGGGTACCATGATTATGAGTAGTACAATGGTTGAGAAGGCCATAGCTATGCTAATTTTTAGTACCTGCTTCGTTTTTCCAAGGGCAGTCAGTACTGTGACAAAAAGTGAATAGAGAGCGAGAAGGATTACGGAAACTGATAGTATGGCGAGAGATTTGGCGCCTAACGTATAGTCTGGTCCGTAGAAAAAGGCTAGGGCAGTAGGGGCTATGGTTGCCAGTCCTAGACAGCTTGGAATCATAACGTAGAACAGGTATCGACTTGCGGTTCTCAAAATCTTTCCTATGCCTTCGGGATTTTTGAGGCTGTACCGGGCTGAGAGCACTGGTAATATGGTAACCATAATGGGGGCATAGATTACCGAGAGTACACTTATACTACTAACTACGATGCGGTAAATTCCCACAAGGGCGTAGTTGGAGGTTACCGAGGCTAGGATTACGATGTCTGCCCAGTTTAGGACGAGTAAGGTTAGGGAGCTTAAGAAGAGAGGAAAACTGAAGTGGAGCAGAGGCTTGATCGGTGCACCGTTGGTCGGATACGAAATCTTGCCTCGCATGAAGGCTATAGCGGCGGCTACTGCTATGAAAGACCCGGCTATGTACCCGATCAGAACTCCTGAAACACTGAGACGGATGAGCGCTAGTATGGCGGCTATTGTACGGCTGAAGACGACGGATAAAATGGATACGGCGGCCATTTTTCCGAAGAGGCAAAGGGCTTGTAGGCTAGACTGATAGAGAGTGGAAAGGTTTGAGAGGAGGGCGTTGATAGTCATCAAAATTATGAAGGATGCGTGGTTAGGGGTGCCCCAAAAATACTGTGAGATTATTTCTGAGAAGACGGCTATTGTCACAAAGCCCGCTAAAGACAGCGCGACGACGGCTCTTCTTGCAGTTTTTTGGATCGCGGCGGCTTCTTCTAATTGATTTTTTCCTAGGTTTTCAGAGACGAACTTCGCTAGGGCAGTGGGCAAAGCCAGTGTGGTGAAGAGGCAAAAGGTGGAGGCGAGGAAAGACAACACGGATAAGACCCCCAAGTCTGTTGGAGTTAGGGCGTTTGTTTTTGTAACGACAATATAGAAGAGCCCCGTGATCAGGTATTGAATGGCGTTGGTCGATGTTATTTGGAGGGCTCCTTTAACTATGTTGTTGCTTTCCAAGCTGGGCACCCTAAAATCTCTGACGGCGTGTCAAGTTGTCTTTAAGCTGGATTTTACATCTATGAGGACGGAGAGGGTAAAGAATGTCAGATATATTAGGTGAGGAGGAACTAGTTCAAGGGGGACAGATATGGGGAAGTTGAAGAAAGTGGGGAGGAGGATTGTGAGGATGGGTATGGGCAGTAGCAGGTTGGATGGATGATGTTGGAATAGGGTCCGAGCGTTCTTTGTTTTGAGCATAACCGTGAGGCAGACGAGGAAAAAGATCCACTCTAAGGAAACGTTTGTTAGATCCGCTATTTCGATTTTCGCGCCGCACCATGTTGCGGTTATGGGCCAGAGCAACTGTACGCCTCCTGCTGTAAGGGAGTCTCCTATGAGGGAGTGCTGGGCTAAAGCTATGAAATAGGGTATGGCCCTTTTCTTGTGGGTTATGAGGACTGGAACAAAAGCTAGAAAAAGGATTAGGATTGAGTGTATTGGTCCACGATGCTCTACGCCCGGTATGATCAGGTCGACATCGGGTAAGATGGAGGCTAGAAAGAGAAGAGAAATGTCTACATTTACGTTTAGAAGCTTCGATAAGGCTCTTCCGGATAGGTACCCGAAGGCTAAGTGTCCTACCGAAAACATGGGTCATCCCATTGTGTCTAAAATAACTTGACATTATTTGTGGTTGCGTCCATATCCTAACGGATGTTGCATTCCCATCCTGTTTCGGCGCCGTGGTAACTGAATCTATGTCGTCTCGCCATCGTCTCCTCCCTCTGAGTCGCCCTACCCTCTCGTTCCACGCTCATGTCCTTTGGTTTTCTCTTGCGTAAGTCGCATCCGAGGCTTCTGTATCCCTCGTCATAGAGTGGATTTCTTGGTATCCCGTAGTCCTCATCGTCACCGAGGAGGAGATGCTTTTCTTGAAACATTTGTAACCTCAAAAGAGTAAAGGACAATGTTCGCTTATTGTGGAGCTTGACGTTCGCGGATGATGGCGACAGTGGCAAGCATCACAGTTAGGGCTAGGAGGCTAAGGGTGATGGGGACAGTTCTTATCCCCCAGGGTGTGCAGTTGAGGAGGAGACCAGTAATGGGGACGAGGGCTAGGCTCATTCCTATGCTAAGCGCGGTGCGTTCGATGTTGTCAAGTTCTTTTGTGGGGAAGAGGGCTTTGATCAAGGTGTAGCCAGGTAGCCATAGGACGAAGATGGACCCAAGGACGTATCTCGCGTAGATGAGGGGGTAAGCATCTTCCGGAATGATGAAGACAAGGGTTGTGACGGTTGTAGCTAGTGTTAAGATAACCCAGTACCACACTGCCTTTGCGGAAAGGAAGCAGCTCTTCAGTGTAAAGGGAAGCAGAACGGGATACTCCTTTAGGATCAGTTTTCCCTGATTTTGTAGGTGTGAGATTTGCTCCATGACCCTTTGTTCAGGCATAGGGTACTTTAGCTGCACCAGCTTGATGAGTCGTTTAACGGTTTTTGGATGTTCGTTCTTTACAGTCTCATATATAAATTGATCAATGCTCAAAGACTTAAGCGGATTATCTTTCATGAAACCAACGCCTCAAATTTGTTTCACTTTTGGTTATGATTACTGAAAATAAACGACCATGATCCACTAATGTCGGAAGACGCCTCTAAAGTTAGCGTTATCTGGATGACTTAGCTTGGACTGATTACTCGGTCAACTTTATTCCAGTAAGAATCATGTAGTTTTGAGGCAGGTAGAGGTCCCAATTCGTTGCGTTTGGTAAAGAGTTGTGGTCGTGGATACATGCATGTATCGGCTAGCATTGAATAGTTTTGATAATACTTTTCTCAAGAAATAGAGAGAGTACTGATGTTTTGCTCTTCTAGATCAGTAGAGACGCTTTCTGGCGAGGTAGGCGGTAGCGAGGGCGGCGAACATGGCCATTATTAGGGTTATTGTTCCGAGCTCAGGTACTGTGGGCTCAGGGTTAGGCTCAGGACTAGGGTCAGAACCCGAGCTGCTATGGTGGCTTTCAGGATATCTAACAGTGAACACATCCAATGCATCACCATCGTCACGTTGGCCGTTTTGGTTTAGGTCAGCCCAGATTTCGTATTCACAGTCTCTCAATCGGTATATGGTAGTTCCCATGTAGGTTATCTTGTAGAGGGGACCTGACCAGACTAAGGTAACAGGGATCGAGCCGTGACTGTCGGTAGTGACAGAGCTGCTTGCTACGACGATGCCAAGATCGGGGTCTAGTATGTAGATCGTTATTTTTGTGTTGGCTGGAAGGTCGCTGCCGGTCACATAGACATCGCTAGATACGTCAAATTCACTTTTTAGATTCCCCAAGGAGTCGGTTGGCCATACTTTGGGTACCGCTGCGACTGCTATAACGCAGGGGATTGTCATCAAAGCTGCTAGAGCAACTATCAGTAGAGTTGATGCTACTTTCATCAGTTTTTCATCTCCTGTAACTATATTTACCCAGTATTTGCAGTTACCGTCACTACTATTTATATGAATATGAAAAATTAATCCAGAAAACAAGCCGAATGTTCTAGAAAATGAGGCATAATTAAAATTTTGATCTCGATTTTACATCGTATCGACTCATTATGCCAACTAAGGCATCGCTATATAGATCCGTACAAGGACGGTGAAGATAAATAGTAGGCCGAGTAGCAGCGCCGCTTGTCTCAATCTTCTTTTTTCAATAATTAGGCTCGTTTGACCATAGTAAGGTGATATCACCTCTGATGTGGCGAGTAGGATGACAGCGGTGATGGCCAACCAGAGACTAATGTCCCAGAAGGATAGGGGGAACTGCATTTCTCATTCCTCAAGAACTCGGCAATGGAGTTAGCTGATCATCGAGAATTTGGTAACCGCCGTCTTTTTCGGAAGAGCGTGAATATACCTACAAGAAGGAGAACTAGGCTTATCAGAAAATAGTGGATTACCTTCATGCCTATTCCTAGACTGATGGCCTCTCTGGTTCTAGAGCCAAAGAGGATTAGAGCGAGGCTTTTGCTCCATGTGGTTATGTCGTACCATGTTAACCAGCCAACCCATGTCAGAGTGTACAGCCCGAGAGCTGCTAGGACAAACCCGACCAAATTCCTCAAGAGAGAGCTTAGATGCCTTCTAGTGGGCTGGATAGGTGCGGGGGGGACCTCTTCCGCCGAAATCTCGGCAGAAGCTACTGTCTTGGGAGGGGGAAGGGAAACCTCTGTAGAGGGAGCCTCTATAGAGGCTACTACCGTTTGCTCTTCGGATGGAAAAGTTCCTAGAATTCGGTAATAGGCTTCGATTACTTCGCCATTCGTAGATGGTTTGATTTCTTCAATGACGACAGGTTCCCCGGAAGATCTTGCTAGCGCGCATGCGATGGAGCTGCATAGCGGGCAGCCAAAGGAGTTGCAAACGTTTGATAGTTTTGTTCTGACATGGTTGCAGAACTCTTTGTAGACGGGTTCTGTTATTTTAACATGGATCATGTTGTCATGCACATTTATTTCGAAGTCTTTGGCTATTTCTAACCCTTCGATAAAGAGCTTGGGTAGATTGTCTTGTAGGTAGTTTAGGTCGACTTTGGCGAAGTCTGTTCCCAACTCCGTTTCGAAGAGGTTTGCAAGGTCTAGTCCGGATGGGGTGAGAAGGATCCCTGCTGGATTCTTTAGGAAGACCTCTTCTTTGTTTACCTCTTCCAAGGTCGGTACGGTGATATCCTTTTTGGAGGAGGAGATGAATACGGTTCCTTCCTTAAGCCCTTTAAGATATCGAGGGGGCAAGTATACGCCTTTACCCTCATAGTTTAGGTCAGCTATTACTCGATCCATGTTCACAAGCGAAGAAAAACTCGTGGAATCCAATAGGCTCGATTTCACGTATCTTACGGGTCTTACGAATAACAATAAGACGCCCCAGAAGGTTAGTCCCAAGCCAATGAGGGCTAGAATGGAGGATGTGTAGAAAACGGATGAGGCAATCGCTATTGCGCCGTGAAGCAGAAGGATGTAACCAGCCACTCCGGAGGGTTTTCTCTTATACTTCCACAGTTCCAGCCTCAATTGTTCAATCTTTTTCATTAAAGTTTGCTCATAACGTTCTCTTTCCACAGTAGGTGTCTTTGCTTTCAAGACCCTCCTATGGAGTATAACCATACTAAGCGATGTTATTACTACAATGCTTAACAATACAAAAGCCAGCCTTAACATTAAATAATAACGACTTGCCCAGTCGTAGCTAAATTGAAGCCCAAAGTCATAAAGCGTATAGATTAGGGAGTTCATGTACAGCAAGTGGAAAAGTAGAAAAATTGTTGTCGCCATTGCAATGGCAAATACGATCAATTCTATCATTTCTTCTTCCTCTCAATTTTTGTTTTCAAACTTGGGTCTTTCATTTGACTCACCTAATATGGAAATGGGACAATATATCCAAGACTTGCAAAAGCTAATGTAATTAAGACGGTAACAGCAATACCCATAACTACAGACAATATCAATAGATCTTGTCCTGTTTCGATCCCTAATTTCTCTTTCCAAGAATTGAGTATTAAGCCACTCCTTCGTTGATGGCGTTCTTTTGCTGAAAGGTTACCCTCGACATGGATCAAACTTCTCAGTCCTCTGCGCGTACTACTTTTCATGAGTAATAATAAAGACAGGAGCGAGATGATGGGAAACATGCAGATAGATAGAAAACGAATAGTTAGATCATTAAAAATGATTGGCCACAATTGCTGAATTGCGTCACTCCAGGGTGGGTAGTTGTGCTCCTCCCAGACGATGACTGGAGAGATAAAATACAGTGGATTATGACTACCATACATATAGATTAAAGGGATGGAGCTGAAAATCGTATAGAGCTTCTTTGAGAACCTTCCCTTTATAACGAGGTAAAGCATGAAGGGGAGAGCCCAAAAGATATATTGTGGGTTTACAACCGTATAGGAAAGATAGGTAAGCAGTAGGACACTTACAAGACAGGTTACTAGGGAATCGAAATCATTTTTTCTTCTCCAAAAGGTGTAGTTGAGTCCGAGAAATACAGGGATGAAAATTAGCGGAAAAACAGGTTGGTTTTTCTCCCACTGATAGAGAGTGAGAAGTTGTGTCCATGTTAACCCCCTAATAAGGTTTTTTCCGTACCAGTCGGGTGAGGCTTTAAAAGTGAAGAGGCGATGTACGAATTCTAACCCGCCCGGGAAAAGAAGGAAGCTGCAGAAAAGGGGCACCCCGACAGAAAGAGAGATGGTAAGGTATTTGATACTCTTTCTCAAGCCCTGGTCCTTATAGACATAAATTAATATTGGAATCAAAAAGAACATGGGATACATTTTTGTCGCAATCCCCAGGGACAAGAACATAGCGCTCAAAAAGAATTTCCTCTTCCAAAGGAGGTAGATCGAATAAAAAGCAAAGAAAGTACAAAGTGGATCAAACATTCCCCATATTGAGGATATCTGAATGGTATACGGATTAAGAATCCAGAGAAAAAGTATAGCCTTCTTACATCTTGTATCTTGCGCAAGATCGATAAGCAAATATCCGATTCCTATATCTGCCAGAATGTTTGGAAGCTTAAAGAAGAGATCAAGAAGTGGCAATGCCGGTGGAACGAAGCTCCGATAACTCTCGAATATATTGCCTGTGACTACCCATTGGTTCCACAAAGATGCGGGATTCCCTAGAAACTCGAATCCTGTTATCGCTCGCCAAATGAGGAAAAGGAATGACGTGACAAAAAACGAAACCGGAGGGTAAGAATAACGCAACACTGGTGGATAATCAGGGGGAATACGCGGCTCGAAGGGATACAGATCATAGCCGTAAACAAGGGAACACCAAAGTCGGCTGACGTAATTATCAAATCTCTGTTCAGTCCATGGCGCAAGCAAAACCCGGATGAGTAGCCCAAACGTCAGAAATATTATCTTCTCTCTTCCAGATACTTGAGCACGAAGATATGATTGGAGTTTTCCGAGCGCTCGAGGTTTTCTGATCCTCATCCTTTTCCAAGTGCACCACAACGCCAACAAAACACTAATGAATACAATTAACCATGCTACGACATGGTATCCAAAACCCACATTTACCCTTAAGACAACCGTGTTTGAGACCTCGTTTCCTATCACAATCCTAAGGTAGTTTCTTCCGCTGATCGCCCAACCAGAGTCGACAGGTTGATTGCGGGATGTCTTTCCATTCGATTCCACGGCTGCGTTCGCCAGGTTACGCCATTCTTTACCGTCATGACTAAATTGAAGAACCGATATCTGTCCCGTGTATGATGAATCTGTTTGAACATCCCATTTGAACCGTAAACATTCGGCAGCGTGCATCTTTGGTATATTGAACAGATAATTTACTGTCTCTCTATCTAAAGTTAGAGTTATGGCGTTATGAGCAGGGGTAGCAAAGACTTGTGGAAGGGCGGTGGTGGTCGTAATCCAAGCCAAAAAGAGAAAGAGGAACAACACTATCCTAATTGATCGAGTTTTCATTCCACCACGTCCCCCTTTTTCATCAACATCCCACTGAGCTAATGCAACCCCCAAAGGAATGTGCCGACCTTCATGTTTTCACTGCTTCAATGAGAATGATTTTATCTAGACCGGAATACAGCGCGCTAAATTTGCGAATAGATTTAAGAAACAAAACTGGCTGACAAGGAAGCCTTTTTCCATCAATCCTTCATCATTAATTATTATTGCGCCTTTTCATGAGAGACTCATAGAGAGACTTATACTTTTGTACTAAGTTGTCCCAGTTATAGCTCTGAACACGCCTGAGCCCTTTTTGGCTTAACGTTTGCGCTAACTTTTTATCAGTTAAGACCTTGATCAGAGCGGCAGCCAACAATCCAGGATCATTGGATGGTACAAGGATTGCACAGTCGTCTACGACTTCCGGAATCCCACCAACATTCGTCGTTACGATAGGCTTTCCATAGGCCATAGCCTCTAGATAGACTACTCCAAATGGTTCCATTCTTGGGGCTATTGATAGCACATCGCAACTTGAAAGATAGTCCCATTTATCCGCCCCGTACAGGAAACCTGTGAACTCGACACAGTCTTTTAAACCAAGGTTTCTTGTCATGCCCTTCAATAAGGGAAGATCCTTCCCGTCTCCAGCCATGATAAGTTTGATGTTTGGAAGAGCTTTATGCACTTTTTTCATTGCCCTCAACATCACATCTTGACCTTTGTGAATGATATCCATCCTCGCCATACAAAGGATCATTGGATGGATGCCGATATCTTTCCCTTTCACTGGTGGAAGCGTAACTCCGTTATGGATTATAACTATTTTTTCTGGTTTAATCTCATGTTCAATCAAATGCTTCCTTTCCATTTCTGATAGCGCAACTATCCTATCCGCTCTTCGAATTGGAATAGCTCTAAGTAAGTCCCATAGGGAATAAAATTTAGCCGTGGGATCGCTATGCGGTGTAATCACCACTGGCTTTGTGCTAACTAATGATGCCCATGTTGGGAAGAACCCATAGGAATGTGCATGAAGAATATCAAAGTTTGCTTGAAAAATTTTGGGAATCATGTAAGGTGTCATTCTACCAAGTCTATATCTCAACTTCAATAGCTCAAAAACCGATACTCTCTGAATGCTCACACAATCTTTGATTTCGTATCTCGGTGCATTTGGTTCCTTTTGTGTTATTACTTCAATTTCAAAACCATCTTTAACTAACCGTTTGTTGATCTCGTGCGTACTGATTTCAACCCCACCTATCGCGGGAAGATAATTAGGAGTTAAACACAAAATTTTCATGCCTGAAGCACTGCTGAAAATTATAAAATTGTTCGGCGCTAAGTGACTAACCTAAAGCGATTTCAATTCTAAGATCAATTGAGTTAACTTTCATGACCTAATATTTGAATGAGCATAACCATGTTAACCTAGGACAGCCGTTTTCTCGCTATGGTAGATTTTTGTAGTCGTAGCCACTTTCCATATTTTGTGTGGATTATCCTTCTTTAGCATGTCCCACCTTGCGAAGGCATTTGCATGTAATTCGAGAAAACAAGCAACGATAAAGTGAAGAAATAATCGCCAATTTCTCTGGATCCAACGACGAAGGATTATGAGTTTGTCCTTGAGTGGAGACATTTCTAATACTGAAGGGTATATGCCCGTCTCTCGCTTCACTTTTAAGTGGCCGTATACGACTCTTCTTCGTTGGACAAGAAGGTCAATTATGTTTCTTGGGCCTTGAAAGAACACGGTGATCTTATTCTCAAAACGTACCTCATAGCCCTTGCGTTTGCATTCGATACCCATGAAAGCATCGTCATTCACTATATCTTCCGGTATGTGATTGCATATCTCCCTCCGGATGGCAAATAAATCTCCACCCAAATGCCCTATTCCGCCAAGATGGTTGTAGTGCATTTGTGTTTCGTTGTGCAAACCCCAAATAACAGCGTTTATTTTGTCCATGAACTTACCTTCGTTCAAGGGTATCTGATATCCCGAAACGCCACCCACGGATGGATCATTAAAATGGCCTAAGAGAGGTTGAAGCACATCTTGAGAGAGGAAAAGATCTGCAGAAACATGAACGAGAACGTCGCCTTTAAACGTCCTGAGAAGCTTATTTATCGCCACCGTTTTCCCATTTCTGGTAGGTTCAACAACCAATTTCACTTTTCCGTTTCTGTTACACCAAGTCTGCACAACATGGGCCGTCTTATCAGTACATCCACTCGCTACAACTATGATTTCAGTCAGCTCATGGTTTCGAATGGGCTGATTGAGCAGGTTTTCAATCACTCTGCCAATGTTTTTTTCTTCGTTAAAGGCACAGATTCCTATGCTTACCCTTAGATTTTGGCTCATGACACCCATCCTAAGTTAGCACGCGGTATGTAATTTGGGTAATGAGGGACTCTCAAGTCAATGTACAAATTGCTTCTCTTAAAATGTGGATAAACATTAAGTCCGTGAAGCCCCCCTTTCATGTAAAGTTTGGATATGCTTAGTACTATCGTGCGATTAAAGGGGTGTCTGGCTCTTCCAAATGAGCACTGGTTCATCTTCTTGGCTAATGACTACCCTCTTTACGAGGCCGACTTCCTCTGCTTGACCAAGTTTTTCCAAGAGCAGACTTGATTGTATGGGTTTTCGTGCGAGTTTTCCGTAGACTGAAGCTATGGCGTCGCATGTAGCTTTACCTCTTTTGGCGGCTTCATATACGGCTCTGGGAACGAGTTTTTCTTCCAAGGCGAGTTTATTGTACACTTTAAGGCTGGATTTTTTTTCTTCTTGATTTTTTATGACTTGATTTCCTATGACGATCCCCAGTAAAGCTACAGCTACTGCTATGAGGAGACTTCCATTCTGGGCAATGGCCAGAGCGACCCGAGACCACGCCTTGATGGGTTGCCAATAGCTGGCAATTGCTTTGCCGAAGGGCAGGAGTTGCTCTTCGATTTTGGAGACATCTTCTGGGTTGTTGCCGTAAGCAGTAAGGCTTAATTTAACATATTCTTTCTGAAGACCTGAGCCGGTGTTGAAGACGGCGTTTTCGTACCAGTAAAGGATTACTTGGATTATGTTGGATTTAGTGTCTTGGAATGCGAAATAGCGCCCGATTATGGATGGGTTTTGTAATAGTTGGACATCTCGCAGATCTAATTGTGTTACAGGTGGCTGCCCGTGGGTTTGGGGCCATGTGATTAGGCAGACTTCCCAGGGGTGAAGATGAGTTCGTGAACTGGCTATTTCTATTATTACCCAAATCTTTGTTTTTGATCCCGTAGCAGGGACGTATGCATAGGTAAGCGACGCTTCTTGTTTAGCTATTTCTTCAAATCCTTTATATCGTTCGATGAATTGGAGCGTATAGCCCGGAATATCAGGAAGTATTTGCGTGCTTACTTGTTCACCGCTGGATAATTGAACGATAACCTCTGCGGGTCCTTCGGTCAGGGCAAAAGCAGGCACTTGAAGAAGCATGACTAGACTCGCGCTTATCAGAAGGGCCGTTATTTTGCATAGGTCTCGTCTTGAGACTTTGATGCCCACACATCTTAGGAGACTTCCGCATGCTGGGCAGAAGATTATTTCCTTTCTTAGGCTTTCGCTGCACTTGAGACATGGTATTGTTTTAAATTTTTTATTGAAGATTTGAATTTTCCAAACTTTCTCTGATAAGTATAACAAGAGAAGCGTTCCTAGGAAGATGAGGACCCAGCCTCCGAATATGTGGAACGCCTGCATTGCTGTTTCCATTCCATACTGGTAGCCTATTAACACGATGAGGATGATTCGGGTGATGTTGAGGGCGTAGATTAGTGGGAAGCCTATGAAAAACATCGTTGCTTTTTTCGATGGGGCTTCTCGTGTAATGTATGCGGCGAAGGCTGCGAAGATGGTGAATCCTATCAAGGAGTAGATGCCTGCGCAGGCTATGTCGATGACAAATGTGAGTGGCAAGCCTTGAGAGTTTTCAAGAACTATGGCTGGTGTACTGTATTGGGTTGGTAGGTTGACTGGCAAGCCTATGGCTTTGAGGACGGTGCAGGCGGCTTGGGAGCTGAAGGTGGAGAGAGTTGTTCCGGCTACGTAGATAAATTCAAGTGGTGGAGGTACCAAGAAAAGAAGGAAGGCTATTGGGAAGGCTAGGACCTTTAGCGTTTGTGCATTAAATATTATTAGAGCGCATCCCGCAACGAAGAGAGGCAGGGAGGCCATGTGGTATTCAAGTGGATAAAATGTGTAGGATCCGTGCCAGTATAGTAGGAAGGCTAGGAGACATAGCGTGATGCCGACGAGTTCATGAGTGAAAACTGTTTTTCCTCTGGGAGCGGAAGTTTCGAATGGGATAACCGCTTTTAGCATTTTTCTTTTTCGGTAAAGCAGGTAGGAGAGTAGGAAGGGTATGGCGAGTATGTGACTCATGAGCTCGCTTCGTATAGCCTCATATCCGATTATGGTTAAGTCTTGATGGTAGATGGCTAGGGTTGCGAGTAGTAAGGCAGTCGCCTTAATGCCTAATGATGTTTTGCTGCGTGGAAGGTGAAGATGTGAGGTTCTCATTTTGGCTTTGTGCTCCACAAGTTACGGAATTTCATTTACGGCTTCTTCAGCCATCGGCGTTCACCGCGCTCTGATGATCGTGTTTTATCACAGGTTTTATCACGAGCCCCGGATGCCGGGTTCTTATCATAAGAGCGAACTCGAGGCAAGACAGTACTTTATCACTTATCACTTGCGTATTTAAGTTCGCATTGAGTTCACGATACGCTGATGTCAAGATAGTGATATGGGTGGTCCTTGTGGGGAAATGCCGTTGCGGTAGGCCTAATTATCACTGGTTTGTCACCTTATCATTGGTGACGTTGCGTGGTGGTCGTTAAGACCAAAGGGAGTTTTGGTCCTATGTGGAGATGGGTTATACACCCTATTTGATGAGAAGCCAGAATCGTTGTAGTTTTGCGCCTTTTGCCCCTTCCCCCAGCTGAGACTTTGGCAACATCGCTTAATTCAGCGGACACATAAACCCTCCAAGGATTCTCATTTCAAGATGACAAGCCTAGGCCTCATACAGAAATGAAATTGGTGGTTATTCCAAGCCTCTTCGTAAGCTCTTTGACTTCGCTCTGATATATCGGGTTCATCACGATGATGACATCTGGTTGGTAGTCTCGAAGAAACTCGGGTGGCACAATTCTTTGCCCTGTTCCTGGGATATACATACCCTGCTTGCGGGGGTTGATGTCTACCGCATACTCGATC
>Ga0315314_1000156_pt1 | contig 88250 bp, 94 predicted proteins | sample TDP9_MG_FD_203631 | JGI IMG/M metagenome (GOLD analysis project Ga0315314, IMG submission 203631) | Freshwater sediment microbial communities from Lake Towuti, South Sulawesi, Indonesia - TDP9 | ecosystem: Environmental > Aquatic > Freshwater > Lake > Sediment | place: Indonesia: South Sulawesi...
CTCGAAACCTTGTCGATGTCGAGTTCGTAGGGTAAGGAGGAATCTACTCTGGCTAGACCCAAGCTGTTCGGCACCGCTTCTGCCTGTTGTCCCCAATTCGATGGTGTGCCCGTGCTTAAAAGAAAGTGGGAAGCAAGCTGCTGGAAACGTTCAGCGTTGCCTCTTTGAGACATGTCGTTGAGATAAGGCGTCGTCAATTTAGAAGCGCCTATCATCGCTGACAAAACCAGTGTAATCATAGCTAGGCACGCAAAAAAGGTGTCGATGGTCGATGACGGCACGTAGAAAACCTCCTAAACAGAAGCCCCCAACGTGTATAAGCCAGCCAAGAAGTATTGAGACATTAAGAGAGAAACGTAGGCAGTAGCTGCCAACATTGCAGAGTACTTGAAGCCCGCAGCAAACGTGCCTTCATTAATCTTTCCGATGAAGAAACCCGACATCCAGCATTGAAGAATTATGCCGACTGAAAACAGAGTTATCTGCAGTTGCATGGCTTCAAAAGACGCCTTAGCCATGCCTGGAAGCGAAATCTGAGCGAGAACATAAATCGTTAGAGCCACAATCGTTGTGGTTAAGGCTATCAAAACGCTCCAGATGAAGGCTAAGATAATGTATGGTTTTAGCAGCGACTTCTTGTTTAATTCGATGTCTTTGTTTTTCTCCGAGTATTCCGCAAGTATTTCTAAGGCTTTTGAGTTGCCGCCTCCAATCTCTATTGTTTCAATTAAGATGAAAAAGTGAACGAGCACTGGCCAGCTTTGGATTTTCCTCCTAACGTTTGTAAAGATTTTTTTCAGCGCAACGCCCCATTCAATCTGGTTTCTGATGTGTTCGAGTATTCCAGAGAATCTCCCATATCCTTTTCTCTGTGCAGCGTGGATGATGCTTTTTTCTGGAGACAACCCGATTTTTCTGGCTTCTGTAACGTCTCGTAGAAAGCTTGGCATGGACTCTTCTGCTGCAAAGTTCAACGTGGCAAGTTTATGGTAAGCAACGGCTGGGGGCACTGAAGCAATTATTAGGCAAATTGTCACGACAATTGGCAGCACGGCTGCATCTTTCAAGAATTGAAACTGAGGCACAAACACTATGAGCATGACAAGGGCTATGACAGCCCCAGCGGGAACAATCATTTTGCGGTACACTGACGCAACTGATATCAGATTGCCCCTACGGGCTTTATGTGCAATCAACATGAAAATAAGGGAAATCGAAGGCATTATCCCAAATATCAGAACGTAAACAAAAGGTGAAACTGAACTCGCCCTCATAGCGCCACTGCGCATCACTTCGAAAATCGAAGTTGAAGATATCGTAACGTATAGAATGTACGTACAGAGAGTCACGATTAACATGACAGCGTAGGCTTCGACAAGCGTTCCCAACTTTTCGATAGACCGCTCCGCCGCGGCGTTCTGCATTTCCAAGATTGAACGCAACTTGCTTTTCAAGTAGCTGACAGTGCTGCCTCCGCTTCTCACTGATGAAACAAACCCTGCCAAAAAGTCTCGATACAGTTTCGAACTGGTTTTGTCCGCCTTTTTGTGCATTACGGTTAAGGGATCGTATCCTAAAATTTCGACTTGCCTCACTATGTCTTCAGCATCTTTCTGAATTTTGGGCAGAAGATGAACGTTTCGCATTTTCTTCCAGCTTTCGTACAGTGTGACGCCACTTGCAGCCAAAGTGGTGAACATCATCACGGCGAAGGGCAACTCATGGTCAACGTCTTCGGATTTCCTCTTAGAAAACAGACTGAGCATTTGACCGAAGATTCTCCCTAAGCCCTGAGCTTTCAGCAAAACGGATCACCATTTAAAATTCTTCAAGGCTTCAGCCTGCAGGACACTTGGGTTGTGGTAGTATTTGCTCAAGACCTTGTTGACGCTGCGGTAGTCTCTGATGTGGTTTTCCACCATACTCGACAACATTTTCTTGCGGTGTTCAAACTCGCTGAGTAACCGATCAAAAGGTATGCCCAATCTTCCTGCTATTCGTTTGAGCATAATGCTTTCGTTAAGGTTTTCTTTGAAAACGTCCGACGAGGCATCCCACTCGAATACGTTGGCTAGTGAATCCGCATCTTTGATTTCAGAGACTTGAACAAACTTTCTGCTTGACAGCTTTTTTCCCGACTCCAAAAAAACAGGGGTTCGAACATGTCGCACGACTATTACGCAGTTCATCAGAGTGACAATGGATGAGGGAATGTTCATTGGGGGTTGAGTGAGCCTCTTAACCGCTGTTTCCACATCCTCAGCGTGCATTGTGCAGAGGCCGCCGTGTCCCGTGGCCAACGCTTGAAACAGAACATAAGCCTCTTCGCCTCGTATCTCGCCCACGATTACCAAGTCTGGTCTGTGTCTTACTGCGGATTTTATGAGGTCGTAGAGGGTTATCTCGCCTTCTTTTTCGGTTCCAAACCCTGAACGGGCAATCGTTGAAGTCCAGTTTTCATGCGGCAGGTTTATCTCAGCCACTTCTTCAACCGTGATTATCTTGTAGCTTGGGCGAATCAAGCAGGCGATGGCGTTTAAGGCTGTGGTTTTGCCGGCGCCTGTGGCACCCACAATCATAACGGGCATTTTATTTTCTACGAGTAGCCAGAGATACGCTGCTAGAGACTCGTTTATTGTCTCGTTGTCAATTAAATCGATGATGGTGAATGGGTCCTTGCGGAACTTCCTTATCGTAAAGCTTGTTCCGTAGGGGGTGGTTTCTCTTCCGTAGGTCACGGCTAAGCGGTGCTTGCCTGGCAGGGTCACGTCCACTATTGGAAAGGCGATGCTGACGTGTTTCCCAGCCTTGTGCACAATCTTCATGACGAAATTGTTCAGTTCTTCTTCATCGTCGAAGAAAATGTTGGTTTTGATGTTTTCATACACTCTGTGCCAGAGAAAGATGGGTTTGTCTAGACCGCCGCAGCTTATGTCTTCTACGTTTGGGTCGTACATTACGGGGTCGATTTTTCCGTAGCCTACAACGCTTTGCTCCAAGCAGTACTGGATTTTTCGCATGCCGACAGGTGTGATTCCCATGAACATTTTCGGATACTTTGCTAGAATTGAGGGAAGCTGTCGATGAAAAGACTCGCTTAGGGTTTCTTCGCCTATTGGGGCTTTTAACTCGTCTTCCAGCATGTTTTTCATGCGGTCGTATGCTTCTTGCTCCTCCTTTTCCAAGGGCAACTCGTCCACTATGTAGAGGAGCTCCGCTGTGACTTCGTTTTGAACTATCGCTGCATAAGAAAAAGGTGGCTGAAGAGGATAGGTTTCTACCTCTGAGAATCCTTCTGGTGCTCCACGTCGCTTGAGACCCAAATGTCCGATTACCACATCTACCTGAGGCGAATCAAGCGAGGGGTCTTCAGATTTTTTGTTTCTTTTTTCTGGTTTTGGTTCCGATTTCATTACTTTAGCCTCCGAGGGAAGCGAGATTAAGCTGTGGAATTGAACCGTTCATGTAAGATTCCAAAACTGCGGCGCCGTATCCTCCAACAAAATAGCCTGACACAGAGCTTCCTTTAGGCAAAAAGACTTGGTATGCTGCTTCATTATCTGCAATCTCACCCAGAGAGCCTTCAAGCCACGAGTTTGAGGAATCGTTGCCGCCGCGTAGCCAATATTGCTGATAACCTATTGTGGCGGGCATTTGGACAAAGACTCTGGTAGAAGAGTTTGTTGCGGCTGCCACTGTTAAGAGCTCGGTTGCTTTTGTCGCAACGTGGTCAAGAAGATTTTTAAGCTGCTCTATCTCCGACGTAGTTTTCAGAGAGTTTGTGTAGGAATAGAGTGTGGCGACAAGAAGGGTGCCTACGGCGGCTAAGGCAATCATCGTGTAAATGTGGCTCGAGAGAGTTGACGGCACTCAATCACCACCCTACGTCCTCCATTCTCACGCTGCAAATTATTGTCTCCAAGTTCACTATGGCTCCTTGCGCATTACTGGAGATAGGCACCGAAACCTCATCAGAAGACCCGTCTAAATCCGCCTTTATAGTGAGAGCTGTTATTGGATTAGACAAATTGTAGCTTTGCCAACTCGAAGTCACGTTGACGCAGGTTACTTTGAGCCGAAAACTTCCAAGCAGTGTCATGGTCTGTGACGAATTGAGGTTAACAATGTAGATTCGCAGGCTGTTCACGGGTTTTCCACCGCTCGAACCCGTAACTGTTGACCCCGCAAGTGGGCGATAAGAAAGCGTTATCTCATAATATTGAGCGCCTTCAGAAATGCGAAGCTGAGCCATCGTGGACGAGCTTTGGTTAACAATGACGCGGCTGTCTCCCTTTACGAAAACACTGTCATATGCCTCAGAAGACGGCAGTTCATAAACAGTTTCTCCTATTGAACTATTAAAGAAAACGTCGTAAAAGGACGAGTTATCGGTTATGTTTAAGACCAGTCTCTTTGTGTTTGGCACAACTTTGAATGTGCCTCCAAAATCGCCGAATTCGTAAATCTGGTAAGAGCCAGGAGACCAAGCCACGAATTCAACGACTTTCTCAAGTGAAAGCATTTCTTGCTCTGCACCCGAAACCTTCGCTGCTTGAGCTTTGGCGCTGATTCTGGTCATGGAAAAGTAATACGTGGCTGAGATTAGGAGAGTTAGAGAAACGAATAGCATTAGGAAAGTGACGGGCAGCGCTATCGCTCTTCTGGAGGATAGGAAGTTGGGCGATTTTTCTCTATGGTTATATTTTCCCATGATGCACACTGCGCCAATCTCGAACGCGATTGAGAGAATCAGCTACTGATAAAAAAATGGATAAGATGATTTGTGTGTAAACAGATACTACACCTCAGAATGCAGCATACATACTCTGAGGATAATGTTTTAAGAGATAAAAAAACGGGGGAAAAGAAAAAAGGGAATAGGGCTGCTCTTCTAATCGGATGCTTCTACGTTGCTTTCTTTGTAGTATTGTGCGTTAGCGGTGAACACGGTTACGCCCACAGTGACACCGATGTCGTTGACTGAGATGTGGTCAGGGTTGAGAATGTAGACAATCATGCTGTCGCCCGACTGCAAAATCAAATCTTCATTAGCTGCGCCGGCTTCCAAAGTGTAATCTGTGCTGCCAACAGTGGCTATTCCTCCATCGGTTAGGTTCGCGTATGGTAGCCATGGCAGGTCGTAGTTTATCGTGTCGGTAGTTTTGTTGTAGAAAACGTTGGTCCATGTGACTTCTTGTCCTCTGACTGTGATTTTGTCAATGACCAAGTCTCGTCCGCCAGTGTTGATTATGAGGAATGTTGTTTCAGCAAAGTTGGAGCCGTTGTGCCATGTGTGGAGCTTGTACATCTTAATGCTCTCTTCTTGAACCCTGGTCGTTGTCACATTTATGGCGTAGAAGGTGACCACAGTTGCCAATAGCACTGAAACAACCAAGATAATCAGCGTTGTCACTACGGTGCTGAGCCCTTTCTTATTCTTCAGTAGAGTTTTCATTTTTTTCTCCTCGTTTGTCGGCGGAGGTTAGTCTCTTAAGAGATAAGATAATTTGTGTGTAGAACAGCGCTACACATCAGCGTTGAACAACAATACACATCTAAACGAATGAACAAAAATAACCATTTATGAAACTGATTTCTCAGCGGTGTTCCTGAGAAAACATTGTTGAACAATAGATAAGAAAAAGGGAAAGTTTGTTATTCAGAAGCGCCGACGTTGCATTCCTTGTAGTATTGAGCGTTCGACGTGAACACCGTGAACCCTACGGTAACGCCTATGTCATTCACAGATATACTATCCGGGTTAGTGATGTAAACAATCATGCTCCAGCCAGACTTCAATATCAAATCTTCAGTGGCTTGAGTCAGAGTATAGTTTGTTGAGCCTAATGAAACACTTTTTCCTAGGAGTGTGCCATTTGAGTTTGGGTCAATATAATACAAGTCCTGTGCAATGGTGTCAGTTGTTTTATTGTAGTAGACGTTTGCCCATGGGCTTTCTTGACCTCGAACCGAAATCTTGTCTATGACAAAGTCGCGGCCACCAGTGTTGATTATGAGAAATGTTCCCTCTGCAAAGTTTGTGCCGTTGTGCCAAATGTGTTGCTTATAGATTTTGAGGCTTTCCTCTTGAACCCGTGTGGTTACTACGTTGATGGCGTAGAAGGTGACAACGCTGGCTAACAGAACAGCGACCACTAGAATAATTAAGGTGGTAACAACTGTGCTCAGCCCTTTTCTACTTTTCATAAGGTGCTTCATGCAGTCTTTCGCCTCAAACAGACTCTTTTTTGATACAATTAATAGGATTGAGTGAAGTATGAGGATTCGTCTGTAGCGGTCTGATACGCAGTTCAAAAATTCTAACCAAAGATTAAGACGATAAATCAATAAATCCGAGGGATTTATCCAGTTACTTTTCTTAATGGTTCAATTCGCATTTCAGCGCCCCACAGTTCCGTAAAGAGCGCATCCAAGGCTTTGAAAAACGCCTCATAATTCGTCCATAAAGCTGCAATCTTAGCTCTCACAGTCTTTTCGCTATTTTTTTCATTGCTTTTTCTTATGATGAAAAGAAGCTGCTCTTCATCTGCGAGGATAAACGTGGGGATGTCTTTAACTTCAGAAAGCGCATACTTGACATCAGCAAGTTTCATTTTTTCAATGAAAAAGCGGCTTTTGGGTGAATTGTTTGTGAGGAGTTTAATATCAAAATTCTTCTTTGACAGTCTTTCAAGCCTGTCTATGAAGCCTGAGTGATAGAGTCTGGAGAGATCGTCTTCGGAGGCAAAGACTTTGATGTCTTTTTCAGCGCTTTGTATTATTTCAATCGCTTTTAGATCAATCTGCTCTTCGCCCTCAAGTATCTGAAAAACTTCTTTTCTTTCATATTCCACTTTGGGTTGGGGGAGAGACAGCCAAATGTCGATCAGGTCCTTCTTCTTGCTCTCCAACCGTTGAATTCTTAGCTTCTTGGCTTCTATGAGGGTGTCGATTGCCTGTTCAAAAGGTGTAGCTATAAACTTCAGAGGCTTCTCGAAAACAGACGAGACCAAACCCCTCTTTTCTAAGTCTCTTAGAATTCTGTAGGTTTCGGTTCTGTGAAGACTGAGCACTTCGGAAATTTCGCTTGCTTTTCGTTCTCTGAAGCGGGCGAGGTACACGTATACTCGAATCTCGTTTTTGGAAAGACCAAGCCTGTGAAGCATGTTTTCAATGGCATCTATCGATTTAAGCGGGCCTTTATCCTTCCTGACGAACTTCCATACTCCCGTGTTCTCATCGTACAGTTTAACGACCCTTTGAGGTTCTTCGACGATTGTTTCCACGGGTAACCTGCTCCGGCCAATATAATCTGAGTCTGAATCGAAAGCGACTCTGAGTTTGGGTTCAATCTCTATTTTATACTTCTGAATTTGCAATATGAATTGGAAATAAACGATAACAAAGCATGTGTTAACAGCTTGACACTTTAAGACTTCTCGGTGTGTAATGTCCTGCCACATACAAATTTTCTTATCTCACAGAAGGCGGTTAGACTTTCATGATTAATGTGAATGGAAAACCGTTTCTCTTCGAGAGTTGATGCCATTGGACAACATCGGCACTGAAATACGCAGCTTCTATTCAATCAGAGAGATCAACGAGACTCTTGAGGAAGAAATCGCACAATACAAGGCAGTAGCCGACGAATACAGTCAATGGCTTGGCTCTTTTCTACGAGACTCAAAAGGCATGAAAGAAAATGAAGAATGGACCAAAAAAATGTCCGCCTTACAGAAGGCGAGACCCAAGGCAAAGACGAATGCGAGCAAGGAAGCCAAAGCAAAGAAAACGCCTAACTCAGCAGAATGGGTCCAATACAGGGATGTCAAGCTTAGCGCAACTGAACAGGGCGAAGCCGAAGTTCTCTTTGACGCCATAGAAGAACTCAACAAAAAAATAGAGCAATTAGAAAAAGTGAAGAATTCTTTGGCAGAGCTAGAGAAGACCGGACTGGGAAAGGACATAATCTACATAACCTACATTCATGATGGAGTGCCAGAGAAAATAGTTCTCCGCCACAGAAAAGATCAGGACTTTGCGAAAAAGTTTCAGTACATCACAGATTTTTCCATCCAACAAGCGTTATAGCTGCTTCTTTTATTTCTTTGTTTTTGCTGTGTGCGTAGGCTTCTGCTACACACAAAACGAATTGACTTTTACTCATTAGGGTTTGTTTGGCAAAGTCGTGGAAAGGAAAGTTCAATTGTTTCGTTAGGGAGGCCGGTCAGCGATTGAATCCGTAGTGAACTGGGTAGACGTTTCAGTCTTCGTGGAGATTACCAGTTTGCTAGGGACGAGACTGGGCGAAAACACAGGCTCAGAGCCTGTAAGGTTTGACGTCAGTGCAAAACTGGAGGAGAAGGAACGTCGAACAGGCAAAGTCGTCATTTCCTTCGGCTTGACCGTGCGAACCAAGCCTCCAGTCGTCAAATACGAGGTTGAAGGCAACGCAACCGTAACAGGAAAGGATGCGTTGATTGCAAAGGTGTTGGAAGTCGACCAAAAGAGCAAAGTACCCTTTGTTCTGCACCGCGTGTACCAGCACGCCTTCGCCGCCATTTACGTCCTAGCATCATTCATGGGCACAATTTATCCACCGCCTGACCTCCTCCTTTCTAGTGGGCTAGGGCAAGGTCACCCCACTAAGAGTCTAACTAAAACTGAGCAAGCTGAGACTGCTGAAAAAGCTGAAGTGGTTGAAGCAACTAATCCACCTAAAACCGCTGAGTCAGCCACATCTACTGTTAAGCAGCAAGAAGCGCCCGCCCAACAACCTGCGGCGACTGTCTAAGGTTCCAAATCTATTAAGGCTTGACCTTTGGAGTGTCTTCTGAGAAGACTTTGGCGACTTTTTGCAGTTCTTTTGTTATTGCCATCAGAAACTGGACGCGTTTCTCGGTTTTTGACTTGTATGAGTTAATGACTGTTTTGAGTTTGAGCATGATTTCGCCGGTGATTTCCACCAGAATTTCGCGGTTTTCCTGGTCTGCAAGGTTGAGTATTTCTACCTCTCCGTTTCTATAAACTAGGACAAGCTGCCCAGTTACGTAGAGGTACGCCTTACTTAACCGTACACTGTAGTTTTCTGGAAGCGAAGAAATAGAAATTTCAAGTGTTTTTCCAAACGGTTTCAAAATCTTGAGCACAAAATCAAAAAAATCGTTGACTAGATTTTCTTCTTCTATCACGAGCTCCGATATTTGCCCCGCGTTTTCTTGTATTTCCTTCAAGAATTCTAAGGCTTCTTCCTTGCTTGCTCTGTGCCCTTCACTCGTGGGCGCTGTGTCCATTGTCTTTTGTGGCTTAACCTCCTGAACCGTTGATGAAGCTGAATCTTGAGTCATTCAGATTTACTCCTAACATTGTTAACGAGGATTGTGGACGATTTTCTCTTTGTTGGAGTGGTAATAAGCGCTTGTCTGTGAATGAATTTTACATACAGTTGGTGGCACGTTAAGAGGAATCTTGTATCTGAAGACATAATATTTTTATCAAACGCCAACCATACAATGTTCAAGGGTAAACAATGAAACAAGAGCTCAAAACAGCCAGTGTAGGGTACGCAACCGACTCGCTAAAAGACAATGGCAAATTCGCCATGAAGACAGAATCGGTGTCACTGACCAAAGACAACCTCAAAATAACAGTAAACATGAGCAAAAGGCAAGAAATGTCGCAATCTCCCCACCTTCACAAATACGACATTTCAAAGTATGACCTTCACCCTGGCTACATGTTTCCAGAATTCCTCCAAAGCCTAGTCCCAACTGGGACACCAGAATACGTGGACAGCGGTCAAAGATACGTGGAACGAATGATCCGTGCACTGTTCTACTTCAAACAATGCTCCTTGATAGGGCCCTCTGGCACGGGAAAAACCCACATTGCATACTTGGTCGCTGAGCTTACAGGACTGCCAGTTTGGGAAGTCAACTGTGGTCTGCAAACCTCATCATACGATTTAATCGGCCGATTTATCGGTCTTGGAAAAGAAAACTGGATTGACGGTCAAGTAACGTCTTGGTTGAGACACGGTGGTTTACTCTACCTCGATGAAGCAAACATGATGAAGCAGGACGTTGCCACAAGGTTGAACCCCGTTTTAGACACGCGGGGTCACTTGGTTTTAACCGAAAAAGACAACGAAATAGTTTCCAGACATCCCTATGCCTATCTAATTATCAGCATGAACCCTTTCTCCGCTGAATTCGCAGGAACCAAACCCCTAAACGCCGCCTTCAGACGAAGAATGAGCGTCTGGATAAACTTCGACTACGAGAGCGTAGGCGACAAAATCTCCGAGCAGGAAGTTGAACTACTAAGAAAGAGGTCGAAGATTGACGAAGCCACAGCTTACAAAATCATCAGAGTTGGAGCTGAAATGCGCAGGCAATACAAATCAGGCGACCTTCCATACGCGCCTTCAATAGGCGACCTAATCCACTGGGCAGTCTTGATAAAGGATGGGTCCAATCCAATGTCGGCGGCTGAAGAAACCATAGTGGCGTTGACTAGCGACAGCGTCGAAGTCCAAGGAGACGTACGCAGACTAATCGAGTCAGTCTTCCTCAAGTAGGCATCTTCACAGTGAATATAAATGGGCTTTCTAGAATACGCTTGGTCACAATTCTTCGAAAAGGATCAGTTGAAAACAAAACTGTTGGTGTCGCCAAAAAACCAATCTCCTCAACTTTTTCGTGATGAAACAGGCTACGTCTGCATTTTTCCAGAACCAACAGTTGAGGAAAGCGAAGAAGAAAAAACCATATCGTTGATGGGATACCGTTTCCCCGCCGACGCCCAAGGCAAAAGACAACTGACAAGCCTTTTCAGGGCTGCCGTCTTCCACTGTGGTGCACACGTTGTTTGCCCAAGCTTTGAAGATTATGAGGAATGGAGAAAAGATAAGAATTCACGATTGGCAAAATTTACCGCTTCTCTTATCGAAGATACTCTGGCAAACTCCTATATTATCGCGAAGCACTCTGACAAGCTGGTCGACATCGCATTTGCGAACACGTTAGCCTTGAAAAGACTACGCCTGATAAACAACTTGATTAATCCCGCAACCAAAATCATGGCTGGGCTTTTAATCAGAATCAACACGGGTTTGATGAAAATTGAACCTAAAAATGAACACGAAGTTGTTACTCGCTTGGCTGAACTTGTCCGAGGGGTTAAGGAGAAGGCGCTGCTCTCGTTCACGGATGTAAGCGTCACTTTAAAGGATGAAGCTCTAAGAGTTGCCGACGAAATTTATAACACTATCGAGAATGCAGGTCCAATAACTGAGGCGCCATTTTTACCTCACACTGAGAAATTAGGAGTATGCTCCATTTTTTCTCCCTCTTACTTCGTCAATGAGGACATTAATCTTGAGAACGATTTCAAAGAATGTTTAAACTTCTTAGGTGGCACCATTTCGTCTTCCGAGAGTGAAGACCAAACTTCGAGAAAAATCGCTGAAGCCCAAGCGATGCAGGTTTTTGACTCATGGGAACATCAAAAAGACAAAGATAAAGAAATAATTTCAAGACACGAGAACATTCTGGTTGACACAAGGTTTAGGGCTGTTGAAATTCCACCGCCAGACTACACCAATTTTTCCCGAATCAAGATTGAGTGCAAGAGCGAGGCTCACAGGCTTATTGAAAGCCTCCTCGTAGCCAGAGACGCTATTGACGAAGACCCAAGAAAAATGTACGGCGTACTAGATTTGCAGGACATGATACAGGTTGTTGCGAGCAAGAGCCCCAGAATGGACGTTTTCATGTTGGATGAAAACATAAGCAAGAGCTACTCTTGGATAGTTCTTCTCGACGCAAGCAGAAGCATGAACTGTGTCAAGGATTTTGCACTCGAACTCTACGTTATGCTCGCTGAGGTGGCGAACGAGCTGCTCTTAGACCCATCTTCTTGGGGAATGTACGCTTTCAACGACCGCCTCTTGGTGATTAAAGACCTTAAAGAACGCTACAATGTGAGGGTGAAAGCCCGCATCGGCGGCTTAGAGTTTGAAGGTTTCACCTTTATGTCTGACGCCTTAGAAGTTGCTGGAAAAGTCATAAAGACAAGAGCCGAGAACTTGAGATTAATAACTGTTATTTCTGACGGGTTTCCATTCGGGTACCCAAACATCGACGTTGCGTTAAGAGAAACGCTTAGCTCCTTAGAAAAGAGAAACATCTCTGTAATTGGAGTAGGTGCCAAAAGTCGTCGAGTGGAATCTTTCTTCAGATCTCATTGCATAGTCAACACACCGCGAGACTTGTCAAAGAAGTTTTCTAACTTGTATCTAGGGGCAAGCAGAATCGCAGTTGAAACATAAAACCATTCTTAAACGATTGCATTGGAAACGTAGGCTTCAGAGGTTACTTGCGATAAACGTAGATTGTGTGCGATGGGTAACCCAGTCTCGGGTTTTCGCAGAAGTTGTCTGTTTTCACTGGTCGCCAGCCTAATATTTCGTAGTCGTGTGAAACCACTCTTGCGCCCGGCTTCAGCTCGGTTTCGAGTTTGGGTTTGACCTTGTCGTTTGCGCTGGTTGTCAAGTAGAGGGTCACGACGTCTGCCTGCGACAGGTCGATTTTGAACATGTCGCCGTGGACGATTTTGACACGTCCGTCCAAACCGAGTTCTGTCACCTTTCCCAACGCTTGTTTTGCTAGGTCTTCGCGCATCTCGACGCCGATTCCCCGCGCGCCGAACTCTTGCGCTGCCATTATCACTACTCTGCCGTCTCCGCAGCCTAAGTCATAGAGGATTTCTTCAGGTTTTAATTCAGCGAGATTGAGCATTTGTTTAACTACTGGTAGAGGCGTTGCAACAAAGGGGGCGATAAACAAGTTTTCATTATCCTCCTTTCAATCTCTGCGACCTTTCCCTATTGTTTCTGCTCCATGTATATTTTCTTTTCGAAACTCGAACACAAAACAGACTGGTATTTCAGGCGCTGAAACTGCTACAATATATAAAATTTATGCGACGTAGTTGTTCGCTGGCTTCTTCTGAACAGGTCTGCGAGACTCGCCGCACTTCATGCAGCTCTGTTGGCATAGCTCCAGATACTTCTCTTCGCTGTCCAACACGCTTTCAGCTGCCTTTAAACATAGTTGACTTTGTTCTTCGCAGCCTGCTTCTCTACAGAGCGATGATATGAAGTTGCAGCATTCTGAGGCATCTTTCAGGTTGAATGCCACGCGGTTTGTGCGTACGAGGAGGCAGAGTTCTCGAGCCAAAATGCATGTTTTGACGTATTTGAATCGGCTGAGCGCCTGTTCGCGCAGCTGCTGGCGACTTAACTCCATTGACATTTTTTCTCTCACAATTCCTTAAGCGTCAACTAATCTCTTTGACTCTTTTATAGTTTTGGAATCGGCAGTAACTACTACTGATTCATTTCGCAACATCAAGACTACCAGAATCTTCGCTTTAATGCATCACGTTCAGCTTCGATAACCAATTCGAAAAAGCGGTCTGAGAACACGTGCTCCTTTCGCAGCACTGCAAGCGCATCTGAGGTTCGGACTCGCCGTCCAGCTAGCACCACCGCAGCCGCCTTTCCATACAAGGTTACGAGTTCCGCTGTTTCCAACGCTTGCTCCAGCAGCTTCTGCTCGGCTTTCGTAAGTTTTTCACCCTTCTTCTCAACCAACGAGCGAATCTGCTCCTCTTCACGGCTGAACACTCCTAACGCTGTTGAGCCACATTTGGGGCAGGCTGGTTTGTCGGGCAAATCGTTCAAGCGAACCATCTCAGTGTAGTCCCAGTTTTGTGTGCAGACGAAGGTGCGCACTTCGTTGAGCAGTCGAGCCTTAGCCGACTCTACTAGGATGAGCTTCATGCGTTCGCTCGGGATGAGGTCTGTTTTCATGCTGACCTTTTCGATGCCGACGCGAGCAACCGGAGTAGCAACTCCTCCCGTTTCGAGCTTCACAACTTCAATTTTTTTTGTTTTAAGGTCGCTTAGAACCTGCAGCAAACGTTGAAGGTCCAAGTCCTTTGTGAAGACCTCTTTCAAAGCCTCCTCGTAGATGACTGACCCCTCAAAGCTCTTCATTAAGCTACGCAGGCTGACCGTGCTGAAATCGACCCATTTTTTAAGTGCGCCAAAACGCCTAGCTACGTGAATCATTCTGCGCTTGAACAAACCCGTCTTGACAGCTGCTTTAGTTAACAAATCTCGAATTGTTTCGCTCGACATCTGTTTCAAATCGTTGAATAAAGCGATCACGCTGTCTGCGTTGGCTGTGCCCATGGTTTGAAAGAAAATTCGATAGGGGTCGTGTTGAACCGCAACCGAATAGCCAGTCTGCTCCGACAAAACATGACCAAGCAACTGAGCCAAAGCTCGATTCGTCAGTGAACCAAAGTTGGCGTGAATTAGAACAAAATCCTCCCAGTCTTCAGCAATTATTCTCTTATCTGTAGGAACCAGAAAGCCACGCTGCACATGTTCGATTGTTTCTAAAAGCGCCCTTGAAACAGCCTCCGCGTCAGCTGGATACCTTCTAGCCAACTGCGCTGCGATTTCTTCTGGCTTTGCTCCTCTTCTGATTTTGTGTTCAACCAGCCCTCTTATCGCGCCTACTTCCTGAGCCACCTCAAACGGAACTGGAATTTCTTCTCCAATCCAGCTGGGGATGGCGCCTGTTGGGTCGTCTACTGATTTTACGAAGATTTTGTCGCCATAAACGTGTGAAATTTTCCAGGGGCTTCCTCTGATTATGAATTTGACGCCTGGTTTGCCGTATTCAGCCATGAAGGCTTCGTCTAATACTCCTATCGCAGCGTCAGAAGATTCATCTACGACTAGGTATTGTTTCTCATCTGGAATCATGGACAAGTTTTCAAAATAGTACTCATAAAGCGCCTTTGTTCGGCGTGGTTTGATGGCTAACTGGTCTTCGAATGAAACCCATGCGAGACGGGGGAAGCGTGAATGCATGTAGGTTAAGACTTTCTGTATGTCTTCTACAGTTAGGTCGGCGTAGGGGTAGGCGTTTTTGAACATGTCGAAGATTTCGTAAAAATACCATCGTTTCTTCTTCATGAGCAAGCCGATGATTTGATGAGCGAGCGCGTCATACGGTTTATATGGAATGTCCACTGGCTCCAACTGTTCCTCGTAAGCCATGCGGGCGATGACCATAGCCTCTAAGGTGTCGTCTGAATCCATTGTGATGATTATACCGTTTGCAATCAGCCCAATTCGGTGTCCGCTTCTGCCTACCCGCTGAATAAGTCTAGTAACTTGCCTAGGACTCATATATTGAATGACTAGGTCAATTCGCCCCACATCGATACCTAACTCTAGAGAACTGGTGGCGACCAAGCCCTTTAGGGCGCCTTCCTTTAATCCTTTCTCTGCTGCTATGCGTGAGGGCTTGGCCAAAGAGCCGTGATGAATGGAAACGGGAAAGTTTACGTCCCATACTTTGAAGCGGCTGGCTAAAACCTCCGATATGGCTCGAGTGTTTGTGAACAGGAGCACCGACTTTTGCTTTTCAATGTATTGACGAATAATGCGCAGTCGGGCTGCCACTTCGGGATGGGTAAACAATGTTGAAGCCAATTCCATGTCATCGGGCTTCGGCTGCGGAAACAGAATCTTCAGCTTCATCTGGCGTGCAACTGGCACCTTGACGATTTCTATGGTGCGATCATTGCCTACTAAGAACTGTGCGACTTTTTCTGGGCTGCCGATTGTGGCTGACAACCCGATTAATTGGAATTCTTTGCGCGTTATCCACCGTAACCTCTCAAGCGCCAACGCCATCTGGCTGCCTCGTTTGCTGTCAGCCATCTCGTGCACTTCGTCGACTATGACCCATCGCACTTGCTGCAGGTGTTGCTGCATCACCCATCCTGGTATAATCGCCTGCAGCGTCTCCGGCGTGGTTATCAACATGTCTGGTGGACTGCGTGATTGACGGGTTCTCTCAACCGTTTCGGTGTCTCCATGTCTAGTCGCTAATTTGACGTCTAGGTTGTTGCACCACCATGCTAGACGCTCGAGCAGGTCTCGGTTTAGGGCGCGGAGAGGTGTAATATACAATATTTTGATTCCGGGCGGAAGCTCACCGCTGGTAATGAGCATGTTTAGAACTGGCAACACGGCTGCTTCTGTTTTGCCTGTGGCGGTAGGTGAGATTAAGAGAACGTTTTTTCCCTCGAGAATCTTGGGTATTGTTTTTTCTTGTGGCTCGGTTGGTGATGAGAACCCTCTCTGTTCAATCATGCGGCGAACAGGCTTTACAAGCAAGTCGAAGGCTGTCGGATTTTTAGTTTGCATGGGTTCTCTTTGATTCTCCAAACCCAAGGATACAAGAGAGAGGCTTCACTAAAGGATTTTGGAATTTGTGTTCCGAATCAGCAGCGGTAAGTTTATCTTGTTTATTGAAGTTGTTAAACGTGATTTTGCGGTGAGCCCAACATGGAGGTGTTAGTACACCTACTGATTATTCTCTTCTCACTGATAATCTTGGATCAGGCAAGTCACCTAACAATAACAAATGCCATCAAGGTTTCTGATATCACCCAGCTTGGAAAAACCGCAGTTGGCTTCAGTCTGCTCGCCTTTTCCACATCTCTGCCAGAGTTAAGCGTAGCCTTCATCGCCGCTTTTACTGATGAGGCTCCAATTTCGGTTGGGAATGTTTTGGGTTCAAATATAGTGAACATCTGCCTCATAGTGGGTTTAGCTGCTTTAATCATTTCCTTAAGGCGTCCACGCGTGGTGAGCGTGATTCCTTCGTTTGCCAAAGAAGAGTTCAGCAGCCTCTATTTCGGTCTCTTCGTGGCTTCAATAATTCCGTTGACATTGGTCTATCTTGTAGAAGCTAGCTGGTTTGTGGGCTTAATTTTGATACTGATTTTTGTTTTCTACACCTATCAAATGTCGAAGATTAGAATCCCGCCGGAAGAAGGGATAAGCGTTTCTGCTGACGAAAAACAGAAGTTGAGACGGTACATCTCGTTTACCTTTTTAGGAGTTGTTGGCGTTGTTTTGAGTGCTTATTTTCTCGTGGAGTCCGCCGTTGCCGTAGCATTATTTGCGGGCATACCTAGACAGTTAATAGGCGCCACCATCATAGCATTTGGCACAAGCCTCCCAGAACTAACACTGGACTTGAGAGCTTTCCTCAAGGGTCATCCATCGCTGGCTCTTGGCGACATAATTGGAAGCAGCTTCGTCAACATAACTTTGATTCTTGGAATCACATTTCTTGTTCCAGCGCTACTCGGGCATTCATTAAGAAATATGGACATGAGCGTTTTCCAAGACCTTGTCATCTTTTCTCTCATCGCCAACCTGTTCTTCTGGTATTTCTTGTCCATAGGAAGGTTGAGCTGGAAAGAAGGCGCCATATTCTTGTTCATTTACCTGCTGTTTCTAGCAAGCACGTTAGGCGCGGTTCAGTTAAAACCATCGGCAACTTAAGTGGTTAAACTATTTTTTCTGGATGTCTGCTGGCTTTGCATATCGAAATGGTTGTTTAAAAGCAGAATTTACACTCAAGTTCTAATTCTTTGCATATGCTGCCTATCTGTGCTTTCAAGTTTTTGTAATAGTCATTCTTGCCGACGAGTATGTCTTTCCATTTTTCGTACAGTTGAGGTAAATCTTTTAGGAGATGCCCTTCTAGATTGAGCCACAGTCCAGGCTTCAGGTTGAGTTTATCAACATAAACGTAATCCACGCCTGCACCTACAATCTGGTGAAAGTATTGTTCCAGGTTTTGGTCTGAGAGATAGGGTAGGATTGGTCCGAAGAAGACGTATGTTTTAATGTCGTTTGCTTTGAGTTCCTTGAGGGCTAGGAGTTTTTCTTTGGCGGGAGAAGAAACGGGCTCGAATGATTTTCTGATGTCGTCGTTTAGGCTGGTTATCGTGAACCCGACTTTTCGTTCGTGAAACTCTCGGATGAGGTCTATGTCTCTGAGAACTTGGGTTGATTTGGTCTGTATCGATATTGGAAACTGGTGTTTTAACAGAATCTCGAGCAGTTTTCTGGTCAACTCATATTTTTGCTCCAGAGGCTGATAGGCGTCTGTTAAGGAGCTGAGGTAAACGGTGCCCCTAGGTTTCCTTTTCACTTCACGAGCAAGAACAACGGGTGCATTAATCTTGACGTCTACAAAGTCTCCCCAAGCTTCAGTGTGCTCTGAGAATCTTCGGGTATATGACTCAGCGTAACAGTATTTGCAGGCGTGTTGACAGCCGATGTACGGGTTGATGCTGTAGTCTGCCAGGGCGCTTTGCTGAGCACGGACTTGCAGTATACTTCTCTTTCTATCATTTGAACGCCCGACGCTGACTCTTGATAAATTAAACATGCAACGGTTTGATATACTTTGCAGGACGACTTAAAATCCTCTGAAGCTCAAATAGACGCTTCGTCTTCCTCTTCTTTTTTGGTATGCTGTATGTATATAGTCTACAGAACTTAAAGCAGCTAAGCTTCAAATAGGCAGCGTTGTAGATTATGCACTGGGATGCCATGTTTGAGCAAGTCGAGTTTCTTATTCAAGGGTACTTGTTGCCCCCAACTATAGGTAGGCTCGAAGTTTCTCCAAGTTTTATCATAGAAGACGCTAGTAAGAATCTTGAGGGCTTCTCTGCACTTGCTTTTGTTGGAGTCGAGGATGAACCTAACTTCTTCAGAAAAGCGACTTCAAAGATGAATCTCTTCCTTCTATTGCATGCCTTAGGAAGTGGTCAAGCTGCAACCTATCTTCTGGGAGTTGCAACGCCTTTACCTGCATTGGAGAACTTGGGGAAAAACAGATTTTCCTTTACTAATTATGAGAAAATCATTCATCTTCATGAGGATATGCAATCCCAATTCAGCAAACCTATCTTACTGACGAAAGAACGGTTTCTGCAACTGGAAGAAGATGTAGACAGACTATTAGATTCACACCTTGGTCTAGCTCTCAGCTACTATTACTATGCTGTCCAAGCAAGTGACAAAAGGAGAAACACGGAGGTAATTATTGACTTAGTGATAGCCGCTGAAGCGCTCTTTTCAAGAGAACAGCCATACACATCAAATCTTGTACGTAGACTATCCAGTTTCGTAGCACAGAACGAATTGGAGAGGAAGAAAATCGCAAAGAAAATAGGAGAGTTCTATCGCCTAAGGGGAGTCATAGTCCACGGCGAAAAGAAGGAAATTCCTGTAGCTGACATAAAAACAGCAAGTGAATACATAAGAAAAGCAATTGACAGAGCCTTGTCTTCTAAGCTTTACACAAAAGCTGAGCTAATCTAGGCAGCGGATGAGTGCAGCTAGTTTCTATCCGTGCATTTCATCACGTGATTAAAATTTTCGCCCTTTGACTCTCATATTTAAACCTTGTGGGACGAGCAAAAAGAGCGAAGAGAGTTGAGCGATTCGAGGAGCTCAAATCCCCACACATCGCACCACATATGTAAAAAATGACCGCCCACTGCAGCAACCAAAAACAGAACAAACCCCCATCCATTCAACTGCCAAGAATTTCTCCACACACAAACTATGAGACTCCATTTCAACAGAACAACAGCCACCCTAGTAGAAGAAGGCTAAAGGGAATTGTTTCCTTCTTCTTTTGAAATTTAGTTCCCAGCAGAGCAATAGCCTAGCTGAACGTCACGTTTGGCAACATTGAAAGTCACTATTGACAACATAGAAAGTGCGCTAAACACACGCCAAACAGAACCCAAAACACAACCAAAACACAAAACAAAACCTAAAACACAAGCAGATTCGAGCCTCAACTCAACAAAAATTTTTTCAGTGCTCACACTAGGCCTGGATAAAGCAAAGTTTAAATAAAATCCCATTATCCTCATAGATAGCCCAAAATAGAAAACGAGACTCCAAAACCATGTCATCCAGACAGGAATTCCAACACATCGTCAGAATCGCAGGCACCGACCTAGACGGCACCCTCAAACTCAACTACGCATTAGCCAACATAAAGGGCATAGGCATCACCTTAGCCAACGCCATAACAAGAAAAGCCAACATCAACCCCGAAACACGCATAGGCTTCCTCTCAGAAATCGACATCGAAAGACTCGAGGACATAATAACCAACCCAACCAAACATGGCTTCCCACCATGGATACTAAACCGAGCAAAAGACATGGAAACAGGAAAAGACCTTCATCTAATAGGCGCCGACCTGACTCTGAAAACCAGAACTGACATCGACGAAATGAAGAACATCAAGTCTTGGCGAGGATACCGCCACGCCTACGGATTACGAGTCAGGGGGCAACGCACAAGAACCACAGGCAGAAGTGGCAAAGCCATGGGCGTAAAAAAGAAAGAGCTAATCAGACGGGAGGCAAAAGCCTAAAATGGGCGACCCCAAAAGACAGAGACGAAAGTATGAAACACCTCGTTTCCCATGGCGAACCGACATTCTTCAATCCGAATTAAAACTTCAAGGGCAATACGGACTGCGGAACAAACGCGAATTGTGGCGACACAAGACCATGTTGTCAAAGTTTAGAGAAATAGCCCGCTCTCTCTTGGGCATGCCAACCGAAGAACGTCAAAAAATGGAAAAACAACTTTTAGAAAGGCTTAACCGCTTAGGGGTTCTGCCAGAAACCGCAGTGCTCGACGATGTTTTAGACCTTTCTTTAGAAGACATCCTCGAACGCAGGTTACAAACCATAGTCTTCAGTAAGGGTTTAGCTAAATCGATTTATCAAGCAAGGCAACTTATCACACATGGGCATATTGCTATCGACAGGAGACGTGTTCCATCACCTAGTTACCTTGTTTTAAGAGATGAAGAAGCAAAAATCGCATACGCCCCAACCAGCAACCTATCCAACCCTAATCATCCATTGAGAGCTGCAATCAGCCCAGTTGGAGAGACAAAATCTCAGCTTGATGCACAAGTTCAGAGAAGAGGAAGAATGGAGGAAAAGGCTTGAGCAAAAAAGCCGACAAATGGGCGATTGTTCACATTTACAGTTCTTATAACAACACCCTCGTTCATGTAACTGATTTATCTGGAGCTGAAACCATAACAAAGACCAGTGGCGGCATGTTCGTCAAAGCCGACAGACTTGAATCCTCACCATATGCGGCCATGAGAGCCGCGGCTTATGCAGCCACCGTGGCTAGAGACAAGGGCATTACAGCCATACACATAAAAGTTCGAGCCCCAGGCGGCTCAGGACCGAGAACACCTGGACCCGGTGCCCAAGCCGCAATACGAGCCTTGGCAAGGGCTGGGTTCCGCATAGGACGCATTGAAGAAGTCACGCCGATTCCACATGATGGAACGAGGAGAAAAGGTGGACGCCGAGGGCGCAGAGTTTAGACAGGAGAAATAGCTGCTTGGAAATCAAAATCGTGAACAAGAACGATTCTTCTGCCCGCTTCATAATTGAAGACGTTGACGCTGCCTTCATGAACTCGCTGCGCCGAGTCATCATCGCAGAGGTTCCAACGATGGCCATCGACGAAGTTGTGGTCATTGAAAACTCTTCAATGTTGCACGACGAGATTTTGACACACAGACTCGGACTAATCCCACTAAAAACCGATTTAGACTCTTACAATTTGCCCGAGGAATGCTCGTGCAAGAGCGAACTTGGATGCAACCTCTGCAGAGCTTCTTTGTCACTAGACGTAGAGGCAAAGGACAGCGTAAAAACAGTGTATTCAGGCGACTTGGTGGCAGAAAACCCCAATGTTAGACCAGGAAGCGAAAAAATACCCATTGTGAAGTTGGCACCTGACCAACGCCTCAAACTTGAGGCTTACGCAAGGCTTGGCAAGGGAGAAAAACACTCAAAATGGCAACCTGTATCAGTGTGCACCTACAAACATTTTCCCAAGGTAAAGATAAATGAAAAAGAGTGCGACTCATGCGGCAAATGCGTGGACGTTTGTCCCAAACGGGTTCTTTCAATTTCAGATGGCGGAAAGAATCTTGAGCTTCGCAATGTTATTGATTGCACTGTTTGCCAAGACTGCGTAGATGTTTGCCCAAAGAGTCCTCCTGCCGTGGAAGTGGCATGGGACAAAGACGTGTTTGTCTTAGACATAGAGTCTACTGGCGCTCTTCCCGTTGAACGCGTAGTGCACGAAGCCGTTAAGATTCTTGACAGAAAGTTCGAGTCATTTTTGGAGCAGTTGGCGGAGAAGAAAGATGAGGCAAGTCAAGTCGCAGAATCCTGAATTGCACAATCTCATTCGTTCGTTGAGGAAACAGGCTAAAGAAAACGACGCCGCCATCTGGCGAGAAGTGGCTAAAAGGCTGTCATCCTCAAAGCGTAGACGCGTGGCTGTTAACCTTAGTCGTCTAAACCGTTATACACAAGTGAAAGAAACCGTTGTTGTTCCAGGCAAGGTTTTAGGCGCTGGCAGACTTGAGCATCCTCTCATAGTAGGGGCCTTCGCCTTTTCTGAGCAAGCCCGAGCGAAGATTTCTAAATCAAAGGGCAAGGCTTTAACCATTCTAGAATTGCTGAAGAACAATCCGAGGGGCAGCAGCATCAGAATAATGGAGTGAAACCGCTGTGAAAAAAAGCAAAGAACAACCCAGCACAATCATTGATGCCTCCGGTTTGATTCTTGGAAGAATGGCAAGCATAGTTGCAAAACGTCTACTCTCAGGCGAAACCATAACCATAGTGAACGCCGAAAAAGCCACCCTTTCTGGCAAACGATTGAGCCGAGTAAAAGAGGCTCAAGCCTTTCTTGACATTGGTCACCCCGGAAAAGGACCTTTTCATCCAAGACGACCAGATCAAATTGTGCGCAAGACTGTGAAGGGTATGCTTCCGCGCAGGCAGCCTAAGGGGGAGGCAGCGTTGAAGCGTTTGAGAGTTTTTATTGGAGTACCAGCTGAGCTGAAAAATGCAGCGTTTCAAGTGATTCCAGAAGCTCATGTTAGTAGGTTGAAGTGTTCTTACGTTACCGTTGGAGAATTCTCCAAAGCAATCGGATACAAACCTATGGGTGAATGAAGATGTCAAGCTCAACAAAAGTTTTGTTAACCAGTGGCAAAAGAAAAACCGCAATAGCAAGAGCAACCGTTAGAGCAGGGAAGGGCAGAGTTCGCATAAACAATGTTCCAGTTGAAATTTATGAACCTAAAATAGCTCGAGACAAGATTCTTGAGCCCCTACTGCAAGCAGGCGACAACGTTTGGAAGCAACTTGACATTGACATCAAAGTTTTAGGCGGCGGTTACATGGGTCAAGCAGAGGCAGCACGAACTGCTCTTGCTCGAGCCTTACTGCGTTGGACAAAGAGCTCCCACCTACAGACCCTGTTCACTGAGTATGATCGAACCCTAATTGCAGGTGACCCACGTCGACGTGAACCCAAAAAGTTTGGCGGTCCAGGCGCAAGAGCGAAGGATCAGAAAAGCTATCGTTAACAACGTTTTCTCAACCTTAGTTTTTGTGACGTTGCCGAAGAAACTTAAATTGGGCAATGGGGTTATGCAATTGGCGAGTTGACTTTTTGATACAGATTCTCACTGAGTATTTAGACTTAATAAATCTATTATTAAACGCAGACTTAGCATGACTGTATGAAATGGCTTTACGTTCTCAGCTTAGTCTATTGCATAACGTTGGCAATTACATATGGAGCTGGGCAGCTAAACCTTGACTTCATAAAGGTTTTCTCAAATGTGCTCTTTCCCACAACAGCCGCTGCAGCAGCTGCTGTTTCCTTCCTGACCCTAGATAAATATGCAAAACATAATCCTCGGCCACCGTTTTCAGCTGCTTGGACAAGTTTTTCGTCTGGAATTGTTTTGTGGTCTCTCGGAGAGCTAACATGGGCAATCTATGTTTTATTCCTAATGTGGGAGCCCTTTCCGTCCCTAGCAGACGTTTTCTACTTGGGCGGTTATGTCTTTCTGTTTATCGCTTTGTTTTTGATACTTAATTTGTTTAAACAGGCTTTTTCACCAAAGGTTGGTGGAATAACGACGATTGTTTCGGTTTTCCTCGCTGTAGCTGTATTCTATTCATTGGTAACCCCAATTTTCACTTCCAGTGAAGACTTACTTGCTACCATTCTTGCTGTTTCATATCCGATTTTGAACATCGGCATGTTTGCATTAGCCTTCGCTACACTATTGATTTTTCTCGAGGGAACCATTGGCAAAGCTTGGTTTTTCGTCACTGTTGGCATAATCATGAATATAGCCGCGGATCTACTTTTCAGCTATGCTGAGTTGCAAGGCTTCTATTATGAGGGACATCCGTTTGAACTGTTTTGGCTTTGGGGTTATGTGGCGTTTCTCTTAGGATTCTATATCCATAGGAGAGAATTCTAAATGGGAACTGAAACAGACGTAGTTGAATATGAACAAACCAAAATAAAAACCAGCTTAGAAAAGCAAGCAAAAGCCAAGAAAGAAAACGAAGTGAAGCCTGAAGAGTTAGATGAAATCCAATTCGGAGTGCGGAGCCTGATAACTTATCCTCTCTCGGCTTGTGAGAAAATAGACAAAATCTTTGGAAGCGGAGGCGAAGCCATAATTCACCACATGTGGTTCGAGTCTGGGTATAGTCTCTTTGACAATATGATAAAATGCAACCCAGACAAAAGCCTAGAGAGACTGTTGAAGGCTCTAGTTGATGCGCAACCTTGTGGAGGCTGGGGTAATCTCTCGATGAGAATTATTCACGCTAATCCTCCAATGATAGACATCATAATAAAGAATCCACCTGTCAAAACCATCAAGGGTTCACAGAAGCATTTGATTGGTTCCTTCTGGGCTGGTGTTCTCTCAAGATGCTTCAATCGTCAACTAACGTGTAAAAACTTCAGTTACAACGCTGATAAAGATGAATTTTCATTCACGGTTACCATCTAACAATACCGATGCAACCAAGGGTAAGTGAGAGCAACAAGAATGCGCAATCTCGAGCTGAGGTCTAACATACATCGACTGATTAGGGAGGAAAAGGAGTGACTAGGAGTCTAAAGGCGGAGCGATCTGAGGTCTACCGAGACCACCGTACACAGCTGATTCTCAGCAAGTTCCTCAGCGGCGAGATTGAAAAATTAGACCCAGTTTTCGACCCTAAGCACGGTTACACGTACCCATTGGTAGAAGCAATCGTAGGCGACCCCGCAACAGCAGATGCCTTTCTGAATCACCTGTATGAAATCGGCATTTTAAAGAGAGAGATGTTTGACAAAGTGATTAGTTGCCCAGGTTGCAACTCAGGCAGCGTTTCGATTAGGTATTGTTGCCCCTATTGTAAATCTTTCATCGTGAAGAAGAGTTCTCTGATTGAGCATATTCAGTGCGGCTACATTGATGTTGAAGACCGCTTCAAACAAAACGACAAGCTGGTCTGTCCCAGATGCCACAATGAGTTGACCAAGCCCGACGTCAACTATCGAAAGGCTGGAGTCTGGTGTGCATGCAAAGATTGCGGCAAAAACTTCGACATCCCTGTTCCTTCACATTACTGTCGCGCGTGCAAAAACGTCTTCACTTTTGAAGACGCAATCTACAAGGACGTTTACTCTTACTCTCTTAATCAAGACGTGATGAAAGAAGCTGGGATGGGCTACATTTTAGTTGCGCCCATACGGGAATTCTTCCAAAGCCGTGGGTTCACGGTGGAAAGTCCAGGCTTTTTGAAGGGCAAATCAGGCGCTAGCCACATGTTTGACATCACAGCGTCCAAAGGCGACATAACACGACGCATAATTGTTATAGACCTTGCAACATCCGCCGAAGACGCAGTTTCAGAGCAGTCTATAATTGCCATGTTCGCGAAAGTTTATGATGTGACACCCGACAAAGCCTGCTTAATTGCTATTCCAAAAATGAGTGAGAACGGCAGAAAACTCGCCGACCTCTACAAAATCGATTTAATTGAAGCCAAGAACCAAAAAGAAGCCATGAAAACCTTAGAGGCTGTTTTGAGTTTCGCTCAAGTTTCTCCTGAAACTAAACTGTCTCAGCCACCAATGTAAATTGCTATGTTTCCCCGTTCAGTAACCGCTTTCGCAGTGTATGGCCCTCTTGGTAAAGAGATGTCTATACGTTGGTATGAAAATGTTTCTCCTGAGTTGACGTAAACATCTGTGTCGTATCGCTTGTACTCTGTTGCATTGTTGACCCAAATTGAGACCATATGAGTGGTGTGAGAACCTTTGTTTTGAAACGTGAACTGTGCTCCATTAACCACGGCTCTCACACCCAAAAAGTCTATGTCAATATTTGTGCGTGTCGCATCAGGTCCTTGGTCATGGACTTTAACAAGTATTTTACCGTCGCTTTTTACATAACTCCGCCACTTGTCAGTAAGGTTTACTGCGTAATAATTCCAACCTGAAACTGGTGGATGCCCGGTCGTGGAGTTAAAGCCATTATCGCTGTAAGTTTGTGATGTCCAATTGTAGGCTTTTAGAAACCATTTTTCACCAACATCATCGACCCTGTATCTAAGTTGTATTTCCACACTTTGAATGTAGGCTAAAGGATAAATGGACAAGTCAATCAAAAAAGTTCCATTGATGTCAAGTCTACGAGGTGGAGGAGACTCCCTAAAACTTTCGTAATTGCTATCCACTATTTGTGTGTCTAAGCCGGAGCCACTTATGAGACTGCCCTGATTCAGCGTATACTCGCTTTGCACAACAAACCATGATGAATTAGCTATGCGCGTAACATTACTTATGTTTATGTTTTCTTGCATTTTCTCCCAGTCAAGTTGATTCATTTGGTAGCCCCAAAGGATCACGTTTGAGGTTATGACAACTATGATTATGAGGCTTAGAACCACGATTATTATATTGCTTAGTCCACGTCGGTTTTGCCTGAAGCTATGCTGGCGACTTGTAGTAGTCGGCAACTTGAGCTCCTCTGTTTGTTGCAATTTTAATGTGATAAAGCGTGTTCGCAGTCCAAGTGAGGGTTACGTTTAACCAACCATGTTCCAAGGGTTCTAAACGGAGAGAATTAAACGAATGCGCAGTATTATCGATGTAAACAGCTCCAAACTCTATTGGTGTCTTGCCCGTGTTACGCACATAAATGGCAACACTGTCAGGTCTGAACCAAACGTTCTCCACAATGAATCGTTCACCCATCAACTCACGCAGGTTACCCGTGATTACGTACGTTGCGGTTATTGCGATAGACATGCCTGCCACGGCAATGACCATAAGTAAGACATTGCTCAGCACAGGTGTAATCGCCTTCTTGTTCCGCCATATTTTCAGCATTGCCTTTTTGCACCGCCTAAATCAAGAATTTCAGCGCAACGTAACCCGCTACTAGCAGTATTACGCTGTGCTTTAACCCAGCGCTCACTGTGCCTTCTCCCATTTTGCCAGCAACTAAACCGCTGAACAACGCTTGAACGACGCTCATGTGAAAGAATAGCCTTCTAGCCTCGGAGGTTGAGAGAAGAGCTGCGCTCAAAGTTGGCAGTTCCGCCATCTGCACAAAGAATGTTCTGAACAACATTATAACTGTGAACAAAAACACAAAGAAGGCAACATAAACAATCGCAACGTAGGGGCGAGTCTGCGCCTGACGCTCCTTCTCAGCCATCAATGTTGATTGAACAAACTTTCCCATCGGTTCAAACACTTTTTCCACGTGACCGCCGGAGCGACTTGCTTCTACCACTAACGGAACACTACGTTTTGTTAACGAGGTGTTGACGCGTTCACTGAAAGATTGAAAAGCTTCTTCGAAAGATTTTCCCCAAGACATGTGCGCTACCATGCGCCTCAACTCAGTGGTTAAAGGTCCAAAACGGCGCTTGGCCGCTTCTGAAACAGCCTGCGTCAACGTCATGCCAGTTTTCTCAGCTTGAACAATAGTTCTGAACAAGTCTGGCAAATGTTCATCGATCGAACGTCGCCAACGATAATCCACGTAGTCGAGCACGGCTGCGGGAAATAAGGCGATAACCATGGCTAAAAGAACATACTCATCAAAGATTGGTAGACCCCAAAGCCTAATGAAAGCGGTGATGAGCACTATTACAGCCAGGACTAGGGAAACCGTCCATGCGATTCGTTTCTCTTGTTTCTCAACCTTAGGCATGACTTGTTTCTCACCGCTTAGGCGTGACTATGTCAAGCATTATCAAGAAGACAATTGAGCCCAAAGGTATGCCCAAATAGGTTAAGAGGTAAAGCAGCAATCGGGGATTAAGTAGCCCTGGTATGCCTCCTCCGAGCATGGCCATCACGGCAAGCATAACGACCAAAATGAGTGGTCCAGCCACCAACAAGACTACGTAGAATTCGGCTAAAACACCAAGCGTGTCGCCTAATCTTCGCAGCGCAATCTTCTTTAAACGCATATATTCTCTGGAGCGTTCAGAGAGGTATTTGGGCAAGTCTCCTCCAGAATGCATCGTTGCGATGAAGCCTTCAAGTAGCTCCTTAAACTTTTCCGAGGGAGTTCGCTTAGATGAAGACTCCATTGCTGAGATAACGTCGACTCCGAACAGCTCCACATCTCTCACAATGTTCTTGGCTTCCTGAGAAACTGCCAACGAAGCATCAACCTTCGCCAGAGAACGAAACATTTGTGCAGGAGGCAGACCAGCACCAGCCAATATGGAAAGGTAACCTGTAGTGAAGGGCAAACCGTCCTCAAGATTCCGCTTCAAACTGTCTCTCCTAATTATAGGGTAGAGGTAAAATCCCATTATGGAAAAAGCTCCAGCAAAAAGCGTTGCGCCTGCAGTGTAGAGCAGAGATAAAAGAGGAGACAAGTGTAAAAACAAGAGTGCAAAAATTGGAACAATGATGCAAACTAAAACAGAAGCCAACAAAGTTGTTAGAATTGCTAGGCTCACGTAGCCCTTGAAACTCACTTTCATGTTCGATTTCTGCAGGTTAGCATCCAAGTCCTTGAAAATCGGCAGCAGCTTATCGGTTCTTTCGCCTAGCAAACGATAGGCAAACACCTGAGGTTTCGGTGAATTGCTCTCAGGTTTTTTAGATGTGTCATTCGTTTGGTGGAGCAGTGAGCTTGAGAGAGGGTGAAGAGCGTTCTCTAGACGCTGATAGATTTGTTTCAACTTCGCTCTTATTGCGTCTGGGTTCAATTAGACTCCAACCTTTGCCTTATGGTAAACTCGTGTCGGGTCTGCATAATATTCTCGGATCACGCCTGCAACGTCAGTGTACTTTCGAATCTTATTTTTCGCCATCCATTCGAGCACAGTTTTTCTTCTTTGCAGTTCGGCTTGAGCCTCTTGTGTTGTTAAGTTGAGTTTTTTCATTATTCTCTCCAAAACGTAACTTCTGCCCATATACGAGAAAGAGTCAGAGCCAGTGTTCCAATGATACACCACATTGGTCAATAGTTCTCTGGTTTTCGGGTCTGAGCCGACCATCTCTGTTACTGAGAGTGCTCTTCGGGCGGGTTTGCCAGCGATTTCGGTTCTTCCTTGAACAAGTATAAGGTCTATCATGCTTAACAATAACCGTGGTATATTCATGGGTTCGGCTTCCAGCCTATGAATTGCTGAATCCACAGACTCCGCATGAATGGTACACATACCCAAGTGACCCGTAGCCATGGCTTGAAAGAGCGTGTATGCCTCTTCACCTCGAACTTCGCCCACGATGATGTAGTCTGGTCTCTGCCGCACCGCCGCCTTTAGCAGGTCGAATAATGTTATGTCTCCTGCATGTTTTTTCTCACTTGCAGAGCGTGCGACTGATGGAACCCAATTTTCATGAGGTAGGTTAAGTTCGGCTGTGTCTTCGACGCTTACAATTTTGAATTCTGGCTTGATGAACATTGAGAGGCAGTTGAGCGTGGTGGTTTTTCCAGTTGCAACGCCGCCGGCAACGAGAATGGAAGCTCGGTTCTCAATGGCATACCAGAGATAAGCAGCAATCTCGGCTGATAGGGTTCCAAACGTGATGAGGTCTGATATGGTTAGTGGGTCAACTCGAAATCTTCGGATGGTGAAAGTGGAGCCTCTCCGTGTGATTTCGTTTCCATAAGTCATTTGGATTCTGCTTCCATCTGGAAGTGAAGCGTCGAGCAGTGGGGACGCTAACGATATTTGTTTTCCAGCGAGAAACGCCAACCTCACGATAAAAGAGTTTAACTCTTCTTCGCTTTTATATACCACGTTAGTTGGCAACGATTCGTATTCTCGATGCCAAACATATATTGGGATGTTTACACCATCAGCGGAAATGTCTTCAATCATGTGGTCGCGCATTAGAGGGTCAATTTTGCCGTAGCCAACATAATCACGGACAATATAATACATGAGTTTTTCAACGGCTTCACGTGGAATCTTCAGTTTGTAATCTTTGATTACTTGGGCGACTTTGCGTTTCAGGTATTCCGCTGCGTTTTCCTTTGTTTCCAAGTCTCTGAGGCTAACGTCCAGCTCCTCCATCAACAGCGATTTAATCTCTTCAAGATGTCTCTGCTCCTCCTTCAGAAGCGTGGGCTCAATCACCTCGTAACGCATCTTCTGCGACACAGGGTCACGGACAACTGCGGCGTAAACATTAGGCTCAGCGATGGGATACACTTCGCGAAAAACAGCTGATTTTCTTTCAGCCATGCCGCTTGTTTCTTGAGCCATCGCTGCTCTACGCTCCTTAACGGTGTCTTACATGATTTTGTAGGGTCTCGTAAGAGATAATGTTCTGGAAATACCATATAAACTATATGAAGCATAGCTCTTTCACATTGATTCTCAAAAGAAGTTCGCTCTGAGAAGAAATAGACTAGCTACCAAAATAGGAAGGATTGAGAAAAAATGGTGGGTGTGAGGCTGTCTTTTTTAGACTGCAGCTACGTGAGCTTTGGTTCTTATTACTGGTGTGTGCGTGTAGCCGCCCCAGCTTCCAGCTACTACAAGCTTATCAGAGACGGCGTCGACGTTCTTTAGAATGTCTAGTAAGTTGTCGATGATTCTGGATTTTTGAATTGCGCCCGCAACGTGGCCTTTTTCAACTCTGTACAAGCCCATTCGTAAGACGCTGGTGAAGTCGCCTCGAGTTGGATTAGTCAAGCGTGTGTAATGGAACCGCTTTACCAATAACCCATCCTTGGTGTCTTCGATGATTTCGTCTCGTTTCCAGTCGCCTGGCACTAAGTGCGGGTTGCGAGGCATAGGCACGGGTTCTGCATTATAGTTTTTTCCAGGAAAAGTGCTGACGCCAACCGCCATCGAGGCTCTCAAGCCGCTGCTTGTGTTGCGCTTCTTTTCCATGGCGCTGTAGAATGTGTCGTAGACAAAGTTTTTCAGAACTCCCTTGTCCATGATTGTCACCTTTCTAGATGGCAGTCCTTCTTCGTCGACTGGTGCTGAGCCAACACCACTTGGCATGAGCGGGTCGTCCACTAAAGTCAACTGTTTACTGCCCACAGGTTTGCCCAGCTTGCCTAGAAACAAAGGATAATAGAGTTTAGCAATCATGGGGCTGACAAGCCAGCTAACGTATCCAGTTATGCTTACTGCAGGCTCTGGGTCGAGGATAACTTGGTATGTGCCCTCTTTCAACGGCTTGGCTTTTAATCCGTCGACTGCCATCTCAGCGGCTTTTTTGCCAATCTCTTTAGGCTTTAAATCCTTTAGACTACGTCCAGCAGTGGCCTCAGAGCCTTCTGATGACTTTGTGCCTTCTTTCGCTGTGGCGGTTAAGCTGGCTTCAAAGAATGTTCCATCATCTTTTGCGATAAGCCCGTGAGAATTCATGACGGTGCTGTGAAACTCGACAACATTAAGCACGCCAGCGTTGTCAGCCACTTTGCGGCTTTGTGCCATGGATTCTTCCACCATGTCATAGGCTAATTCAACCGCTTTGTCACCTGGAAGCTTAGTTAATTTTGTGTCGTAGACTCCGGAAACCTTCGGCTGCTTAGCGGGTTTTGGAAAAGAGTATTTGAAGGGGAGTTTTCTAGCCTTTGAGGCGTCGAGAGCAGCTTGCACCGCTTTTTTTAATGACTTTGGTGAAAAATCCGCTGTGGAGCTGAACCCCAGTCCACCTTTCTTTAGCACTCTCAAGCCAACGCCGATGTCGTGGACACCTTTAGCCTCGAACACTGCATTATTGACGAGTCGAACTGTTAACACACGATTAGAAACCAAATAGGCTTCGGTTTCGTCCGCGCCTAACTGTTCTCCAAGTTTTAGGACTTGTTTGCCAACTCCCTTCAAATCTAATGCTTTAGTTGTTGCCATTTCACTTCACTCCTAGGACGTTTGCAATCCCGCGTAAGTATGGTCCGCCGTTTCCAACGTAAAGCGCTTGCATTGGGTCGCCTTTACCGCATCCTGGTAGGGGGAAAATTTCTCCCTTTTTGGAGGCTGCGTCTATGCTTTTGAAAAATTCTGGTGCAGTGGACGTTAGTTGAACGTCTCTGAGGGGGGTGGTTAATTCTCCGTTCTTTATTTCGTAGCCTTCTAGGGCGCTTATGGTCCAATTATAGCGTTTATCGTCTATGGATGGGTGCCTCATGTCTACAACTAAGATTCCATGTTTTGTTTCTTTAATCATTTCGTCATAGCTCCAGTCGCCGTCGGCGAAAAACGTGTTGGACATGCGAATCAAAGGTATGTACTCATACGTTATGGCTCTCATACCAGCATTCGGCTCTTCGCCAAAAACTGCAGCAGTCTCTCGGCTGTGCATGTGCATCTTCAGCGTTCCTTTCTCAGCGAGAACCTTTCTCCTCGCTTTCACGCCCTCATCGTCGTATCGATAGAAACCCAATGTTCCAGGCACGGTTGGGTCATCGTAGACTGTAAAGTAGTCGGAACCGATTTTTTTGCCGATTTTGCCAGCCCACCATGTGGTTCCAGCCCAAGCTGCCTCTCGTCCCAGGACACGGTCTGCTTCGCTTGGATGCCCAACAATTTCGTGGCACAGCAACGCAACGTAGTTGGGATTTAGAATGACAGGCACGTTCTTCTCTTCTTTCGCTGGTTGTGCCTTCAAAAGCGAGTCTGCTTTCTTGCCAACTTCGCGAGCAACTCCAGTCAAGTCTTGTTTCTCGAAAATCTCGTAGCCACCCGCGTGTCCAATAGTCTGCTCGTAATACTGAGTCAAATCGCCCTTTTTTGCGTCTGCCTTAAGCATAGCCCATGTTAAAGTGTTAGCAAATTTGATGTTTGCGCCTTCGCTGTTAACGAACAGTTTGCCAATTTTTATTCCACTGTACTCCACTAACCCCCTGACGACAGCTTTAGTTGCGTGTAGGCTCTTTTCCCATTTCAGCATCATCTTGATTTTTTCTTCGAAGGCAACATCTTCCAAATCTGTTTTCACCCGCACAGTGTCGCTGTCTCTATACTCTTTGGTTGAAGCCAATTTGACTGGTTTGGGAACATGCCTGCTGGAAGCTTTTGCGATTTTAAATGCAACCGAAACCGCTTCTTTCACGCCTGTTTTTGACAGGTTTGTTGTTGACTGGAAACCCCAAGCGCCCTCAACTAGCGTTCGAACGCCGATGCCTCGTTTCTGATTGATCATCGCCCGCTCAACTTTTCCGTTTGCCGCTGTTATCAACTCGTTGTAGTGAGCTTCAAAGCGTGCGTCAGCGTATTTTGCGCCAAGCTTTTTTGCGTGTTCTATGGCAAATAATGCAAGTTCTTCTTCCATTTTCCATTCTCTCCAAATGAAACTAACTTATATTGCAGCATCAACGGATAGATTTTGCCCTTAAACACCCATAAAAACACGATTTGAACGTGTTTTCTCCATTATATTTCACAATGTTTTCCATGAATCTGTATATCATCATGACCCATGACATTGATGTTGCCGTGTTTTCATTCATTTGAAAACAGCATAGCCTTCATCAATAGGCTATGTTGAGTGTTTACATATATATGACGGGCTTTTCCATTGTTTCAAACATACCATAAATCTTTTATTCATTGAACATTAAACCATCATACCCGGTCATGATGGAGGAAACATTATGGCTAAATGTCCAAAATGTGGAACCGAAGTTAGTTCGCCAAAAAAGAAATGGACAATGGCTGGTCGACCGGACAAATCAGGCAAGAAAATGCAGCTTGAGATTGGGCTTTTCGACTGTCCACGATGCAAGAAACCCTTCCGTGTCGTGCTGAACAAACGCAAGATTTAGAGCGTCAGATAGCATGCCCAAAAAGCTCGCAACTGAACCCAAAGTCTAACTGTTCTCCAGCCACCTCCCTTTTTATTTCTTTAAGCAATGCTGAATACCATAGCAATTACGTATAGAAACTCGTAGTCGAAAATCTTCTGTTTTCATCTGTATATGCGTAATTCCAAGATAGCGTTAAGTTTTTAACGGTACGATTGCATTTTCTCTGCAACAACAAATCGCACCATTGAAGATTAAAGGGCGCAGTTGGCTAAATATTGGCTTCAGAATCTAAACGGTCAAATCTCTTGAAGAACAGCTACGTTCAAACTGCCATTTTGGGAATAATCATACTGGGCGGAGTCCTTGCCTTCTGGGGTGGTCTAAGGATTGCTTATAGAACAGAATATCCCGTATTAGCCGTTGCTTCACCAAGTATGGTACCAACACTGAATGTAGGCGATTTGATTGTGGTTCAAGGAGGACTTGACCCAAGCGAGATTTTCGTCAATTACACAAATGGCGACATCATTGTTTTTCATAATTATCTACCCGGAGGGGCAATTCTCTCTCCCTCGCTTCCCTCCGATGACCTTATCGTGCATCGTGCAGTGAAGGGTTCTCAGAATTCCTCAGGTTTTTGGTTTTTCACAACGAAGGGCGATAACAATTTCTATGAGGATTCTTGGAAGGTTCCACAGAACTATGTTGTTGGAAAGGTTGTGGGACAGATCCCCTACCTTGGAAAAATTCCCCTGTTCTTACGCACTCGAACTGGAATGCTGCTATTCGCAATGTTAATCATTGTAGTCTTCCTCTGGGAATTCATTCCACCCATACTGAAAAGAGCACAGGCCAAGGAACCCTCGAACACAACATCGTCCATTATTTACAAGTTAAAGAACGCTGAGCAACATCTTAAGAGTCTAAGATTACGACTTTTTACTCATAGAAAGTGATGGAAGACATTGAAACAGTTGAAACTTTCAACAATATTTAAACACAACTACGTTAAAGCTGCCATTCTGGTAATCATCATAATAGGCAGCGTTATTGCGTTCCAAGTTGGTTTAAGCATAGCCTTCAGAACTCAATATCCGCTTCGATACATAGACTCGGGAAGCATGACGCCTACGTTAAACATAGGCGACCTGATTATTGTCCAAGGTTTTTCAAACGCCTCAGAGATAAAGGCAACGCCTTATCCAGATGGAGATATTGTAGTTTTCCAAGAACCAGGAAATCCTGACAGATTTATTGTGCATCGAGCTATAGAGAGCCGCTACCACGACAACATTCTATACTTTCGGACACAGGGGGACGCTTCATATCTAAGTGGAGACAGACGTGGAGACTATTGGTCGGGACTTGGAACTTGGGATGGTATGGTCTCAGAAAGACTCGTGGTCGGCAAGGTTGTGGGCGTGGCACCTTGGATAGGACATATACCCCGTTTTATCCGAAGCCAAACAGGCATATTTGTTATAATTGTGTTGCTTGTCATCAGTTTGTTAATAATTTATTTTCCATCACTGTCGAAGAAGCAGAAAGCTGAGGGCTAAGGTTTTTATCTATTCTTCTGCAGAAGCCTTACAAGTATTTGGTGAAATTGCAATATGAGGCAAGTTAAACCGAATCCTTTAGACGTAGCGCTTCACCAGTTGAGCATAGCCGCCGAACACTTAAGTCTCGACGCTGGAATTCACGAGGTTCTTAAACGTCCGAAAAGAGCGCTGACTGTTTCTCTTCCAGTTAAGATGGACGATGGAGCAGTCAGAGTGTTCTTGGGCTGCAGAGTGCAGCACAATGATGCCCGTGGACCGTTCAAAGGCGGTCTAAGATATCACCCTGACGTAACATTGGACGAAGTTACAGCCTTAGCCATGTGGATGACATGGAAATGCGCCGTAGTGAACATACCATATGGGGGCGCAAAAGGCGGAGTCTGCTGCAACCCAAAAGAAATGTCATCAAGTGAGTTGGAACGTTTGACTCGTCGTTACACTACGATGATTTTGGATTTGATTGGACCATACAGAGACGTACCGGCGCCAGATGTTTACACTGATGAGCAGACTATGGCTTGGATAATGGACACCTACAGTCTCTTGAAGGGCTACAGCGTGCCCGAGTCGGTGACAGGCAAACCAATAATCTTAGGCGGTTTCAAACAGAGAGAGGAAGCCACATCTCGAGGAGTGGTTCTCTGCATTCGAGAAGCCATGAAACACCTAAAAATGAAAGTCAAAGACAGCACGGTGGCAATTCAAGGCTTTGGAAGCGTAGGCTGGAACGCCGCCCGAATACTGCATGAGCAAGGTTATCGAATCACAGCTGTGAGCGATTCAAGAGGCGGAATATACAATCCCAAAGGTGTCGACCCTGTAAAGGTTTTGGAGCACAAGAACAAAACAGGCTCTGTCATAGGCTTTCCAAACACTAAGCAGGTAACAAACGAAGAACTGCTAGAATTACCATGCGACATTCTGGTTCCTGCAGCCCTCGAAAATCAAATCACAAAGAAGAATGCAGGCAAAATCAAAGCAAAAATTGTGGCAGAGGCAGCGAATGGCCCAACCACGCCGGAAGCCGACAAAATACTCAGAGAGAAAAGAGTTTTCGTAATCCCGGACATTTTGGACAACTCAGGTGGAGTCACATCAAGCTATTTCGAGTGGGTGCAAAACCTCACTCGTGAACGCTGGAGCGAACGAGAAGCAAACAACCGACTTGAAGCAATGATGGTCGACGCCTTCAACGACGTCTATGACATTTCAAAGAAGCGTGAAACAGACATGCGCACCGCAGCCCTGATATTGGGCGTTGGCAGAGTAGCTGAAGCCATAAAAACACTTGGAATATGGCCTTCTTAAAATTTTGGCAAAGACTTAGCGACCACGCTTATATGCTGATCCATTTACCTATTTTAGGAGAGAAAGGTGAAACAGAGACAAATGAAGCACGTTAAGATAACAGCCTTTGACCTGCCCGACGCTTGGTTTCAGGTTTTAAAGAAGATATGGGAAGAAGGCGAAAACTTCAGTGTAAAGTACGGGTCTGAAATCACTGACACAAGGAAGTTAGACATTACCTTAGAGATTCTACATCCTGAAAACAAGCCGTTGGTGCACGAGAAGGCTCCGTGCGACATGCGGTATGTTATGAACTATTTCATGGAATACTTGTGGTTTGGCGAGAAAAAACCCGACGAAACCTACACATACTCAAGCCGATTACGCAGTCCAGTTGACCAGATAGAAGCGGCAATCCAACGATACGTGGAAGAACTTTTCGACCGCCAAATTACTTTGGTTGTGAGGCTGCCCGAAGACATTCTGAAAGAGGTTAAAGGCAGGAAACACGAACCGCCTTGTTTAACAATTCTTGACACAGAAATCACAACAGACCTAGGAGACAACAAGCTGAAACTTACTCTTACTGGATACTGGCGCTCATGGGACGCCTACGCAGCACTACCAGCCAACCTTGCAGGTCTGCAGTTATTCAGTGAAGCCTTCATTAAAGAACTCAACATGAAAGGTAGAGAAAAACACGGGCGGAACTGGGATGAGGTTTATACGGGCAAGATGATAATGCACTCCAAAAACTGCCATATCTACCAAAGGCAGCTTCCCCTTATTGAAGAATTGATAAAAGCCAAGAAACCAACATTCGGCGAGAAAATTCAGGTTTCCAGAAAAACCTAATATGCATCATGTTTCAAGCTTTATTTTTCTCGTTTTTTAGGCTCTTCAATAAAAAGCAATATTATGAGGAACTGTGGGATCAGCAGCACGAGCATCACAAGGAACGGTAACTGCGGCACAACATTTGCGTATAGAAAGTTTCCAAGAAGCATTCCAAACGCTATGAAAATGTAGCTCACGAAATTCGCGAACCCGATTACCTTGCCTCGTTTTTCCTGCGGCACGAGGTCTGTTTGTAGCGCAGCCGAAGCACCCATGCCTAACAGCTGTCCCAGACCAAACAGGGGCATGGCGATTACAACTCTCACAAAGTCTCCATATAGAAAAAGGAAAATGGCTGGCACATATGCGATAATCGAGAGAAGCAGTGGGATCTTTCTTCCAATTTTATCGATCATTTTACCGATGGGCATGGATATGATGGCCATGCTGATGAATAGCGGGACAAACACTATCCACCACTGTGCTTCTTGGATTAAGAGGACGTCTCTCGCATACAGAGCGATGATTACTTGGACGAGAGAAAAACCAAAGAATAGGAGTGTTTGGCCTACAAAAAGCCAGAACATTGATTTGGGTAAGGTTTTCCACACGCCAAAGCTCTCCTTTATAGCCTTTGGGTAGGATGAGAGAAACTCTCGGAATTTGATTGGGTCTCCGCTCGTCATAGTTTCTTTAAGTCGAAGCCTGAGCACGGCTGCTGAGAGGTACAATCCAGTCATTATGAGATAGGCTATTCTCATGCTGTTAACCAAACCGAACTGAAGATAGAGTAGCCCTGCGAATATGGGACCAGGAGTCGTGGCTACACTGTTGATCAGCATTATGATTGAGAAGCCCATGCCTCGGCGCTCTGGAGGAAGCGAATCAGAAACCATGGCGAATAGCGCTGGCTGATAGATAAGGCAGAGGTTTTGGATGATTGCTCCGATAAGAATGAAGTGCCAAGACGGCGCAAGAGCATAGAAGAGGAAACATATAGCTAAGCCGAAGGTCATCGTTGAGACCAGCCATTTTCTTCCATATTTGTCAGCGAGAAAGCCGCCTGGGAACTGCACTGCGGCAAGCGCTATGAAATTGGCGAAGCCTATGATTCCAAGGGCTAATCCAGTGCCTCCTAACGCTTGAACATAATACTGATAGTTGGGTGCAGGCATCTCGTTTGCGAGGTCCATTAAAACCCAGCTTAATATGATGATTAGGTAGTTGCCTTGAATAAACGAGAATTCTTTCCTCAAGGCTTCTCCTATTCTCACGTTTTCTCCTTCTCTTGAGCCTCTTGCATGAAGTAGATGAGTAATTTAAGATTTTGGCATGTAACAGAATTTGCGGATGATGATAATGTTTGACTCTGATTACACAAGTCTACTGAAGCGGAAGCAAAGGTTAGCTTGCGCCTTATTAATGTAGCAAGCCAATCTGTGTAAGTATTTTTTTCATAGCAGGCATTGCGGGGCTATTGTCGGTAAGAGTGAGTAGGGGTTTCCCAGCCAAGTTGTGTGAGAAAATATTTTCGTCGTTAGGGATGATTCCTGCAAATTCGTATCCAAGTTTCTTTGCTTCGTCTTGAAGCATAGGCTCCATTTCTGGTTTGAACCTGTTACCTATTAGATAGAACTTTTTAAATTCTATGTTGACTTCTTTGGCAACCTCTTTAACCCGCTTCGCGGTCTGCAGTCCCATCGAACTTGGGTCGGTTACAACTATCATGATGTCAACGTCTCGGTCGGTTCTTCGGCTTAAATGCTCCAAACCTGCCTCCATGTCCATCAATGTTATGTCATAGTTTCCAACCAGACGGTCGATTATGTGGGCCAGAAAAGCGTTGACGGGGCAGTAGCAGCCTTCGCCTTCGCCACGTCCCATAACGAGCAAGTCAAAGCCAGGAGTTTCACGGAGAATCTCAAAGATGCGTGTTTCCAAAATGTCCTCCTTGGTCATTGTCGGCGGGATTGCCGACTTCTCTAAAGACTTTTTTAGGTCATCGGTGACCATGCCAACAGTTCTTGTCACTGGGATGCCGAGAACATCGGGAATGTTGGAGTCGGGGTTGGCGTCAATTACAAGTATGCTCTTCTCTGGGTTGCTTTCGCTGAGAATTTTAGCCATCAAGGCGGTTGTGGTGGTTTTGCCAACTCCACCCTTGCCTGAAACAGCAATGACAAGACCCTTCTTCTGCAACGTTTAATCCCGTCTTATTTAGTGAATAGATAGCAACGCAAGCGTTGGAATTAACTCTTTTTCTCACTTCTAAAAACATCGCTCACATATAACGTTTCTAAGAGACAACAGTGATTTGAATTGGTTTGGCGCGTTCGTAGGCGGGAGCTTATTCTTGTTCTCGAGAGATAACTATTATCTTCGCTTTAATCAAAACGGCTACGATGGCGACAACAACTATCGGAATCACAATGAGAAGTATTGTTGTCCACGGCAAACCTAAGACAATGGTAGGCTCAGGCCCTGGCACTGGATACACGGTTACTTTTGTTTGGTTTTCTCCATCAACGTATCCAGTTTTTGCTGCTGATGCGGTAACGGTCACATTTATCTGCGTAGCTGTTTCTGGCGTGGTGAAAGTGAATATGAAGTCGCCGTTCGAGTCTGTGCTTCCAGATGTGGCTGAAAAGTTTCCATCCGCGATGTCTGATGACACTGTGATGACTGCATCTGCAATGTTCTCCCCATCTTCTGTTACGTGAACAATCATGTTCGATGTTGTCATTGACTCCACATACGAAGGATTGGCGGTCACTGTAACTGTTAGCAGTCTTGGGTTGACAGTCATCTTTGTTTGGTTCGCGCCGTTATAGTAATCAGTCTTCTCAGCTGTAGCTGTTATGGTAACATTTAGTTGTGACGTTACTTGTGGAGCCGTAAAACTGAAAGCGGCAGAACCGTTCACATTGGTTGTACCCGTCGCTGGCTCGAAACTTCCACCGCCATCCGAGGATAAGGTGACAGTCGCATTTACAATAGGCTTCCAATTGTGAGTTACATAGACGGTCACGTTTGAAACCGCTTGGGATTTGACTGTAACTGATTGGGTGCTTACTTCAACCATGAGGACTGGCAGAACCTCCAAGTACTCAAAGTCGGAGCCATCGGCAAAGCCTGCTTTCGTAGCCCTTGCGTTTAGTCGTACGTAGGTTTTTTCAGTTACGTTTGGCGCCGTGAAGGATGCAGTGACGTAACCAGTTGAGTTTGTTAACCCTGAGTAAGGCGTGAAGCTTCCTCCAGTAATGGAGAACAGGGTGATGTTTGCGTTTGCCACAGGGTTCCCGCTGCTCAAATCTGTTGCACGAATTGTGATTGGAAGCTGGTTTTCAGAGCCGACAACGAGACCACTTGAAAGCGAAACTTTCAGAGAAGAGGCGATGTCTTGAATATCTATCCTTACTGTTGCCACATTTGTGCTTCTGACACCGAAGTCATCCATCACCGTGACGGTTGCGTAAAAGGTTCCAGTTGTCGAGTATTTGTGAACATACACTGATAGAGTTGTCCAGCTGCTGTTTTTTCCATCGCCAAAATTGATGAAGTACTGGTCTACATGTCCGTCGTCGCTGGAAGTGGTAGCGAAAAACGTGACTTCTTGATTTGGTCTAACAGTCTTCACATCGCTTAAGAGGTTTGCAGTTGGGCGCTGATTGATGTGGCTGATTGGAGCCGTCAAGAAGAATATGAAGTCTAAGTTGACTCCATCTCCGCCTACTGTGTTGCCCTTCCCGTTTGGATTCAACGATTTATGGTAGGGTCCGCTTGGGTCGCCCCAGTAGTTGTGTGTTGCGTTAACGTTGACTTCTAAGCCGACATCCATGCCGACCTCGTTGCCGTAGATGTCATTGAAGTGAGCTTCGTGGTTTTCTCCTGAATAGTAATAGACGCCAATGGTGTTGTATGAAATCGAATTGTCACTGATAAACGTGCTTGCAATGCCTGAAACGTAGAATCCATAATTGTTCGAAGAAACAGTGTTATTCCAAATAACCAGATTGCTGTAGGCACCTGAGCCAAGCTGAATGCCGCTTACAGTGTTTAGCAGAACAAGGTTCTGTCTGAGGTTTACTCCTGAGGTTGAGTTGCCTGTCAAGAGGATGCCGTCGGCGTTTGCTCGAAGTGTGTTATCTTGTATGGTTACTTGGTTGTCGCCTGTTATGGAGATGCCAGCTGCGAGGTTGTTGGAGATTTTACTGTTTTCCACCGTTACTTGACTGTTTGCAATGGTGATTCCGTTTAGGGAGTTATCGCTTACTTCGCTGTTTGTGATTGTTAGTTTGCTGTTCTGCACTGTTATGCCGTCTGTTCCGTATTTAACGAGACAGTAAGCCATCGTAGAAGGAGTTGTTCCGTTGAACAGGATTGTTTCCCAGTCTCCTCTCTGTGAGCTGTTGCTATTTGATGTAAACGTTATGGGTCTATTTTGCGTGCCAACAGCAGAGAGCGACCCTTCTATAATCAAAGAGAAGTTTCCGCCAAACCTGACTTCGACGCCGGGCTCTATGGTTAAAATGACGTTTGGGTCGACGATTACGTCTTTGGACACAATGAATGGGCTGTCTACCAGCGTCCAAGTAGTGTCCTGCGTTATGTGTCCTTCCACGTATGTTGCGTTTGCGGCGAAAAAGAACAGTCTGTTGGCAACCGCAAATGTTCCAATGAAGATAACTGCTAAAAGAGAGAACAGTTTCAACTTTTTATGCATGCTCCACCGCATCCCCAATTCAAATCACAATATCCTCAGTCAAAACCCTCTTAACCATTATGAATCTGAAATAAATCTTCAGAATCAGTCACGCTCTCGCAGAGAACGTAAGTTAAATCAGATTTTGAAATTCAGTGGAATAGGAAGACTAAACTTACATTCAGAGCTCCTTTTCATAAATCATAACTATAACGGCTATGGTTAAATATAGCAAGATAAACGTTGGCTAAGCTGAAGATTAACGGGCATTTGGGGCGTCTGCGCCTAGTTTTTCACAGTTTGGGGTTGAGTTGCCTAGGAGGCGCTGTGTTTCTCCAAATCTTGGTTTTCAAGGACATTCTTCAGCAAGGCTATTTCATCGGCATAGAAAGTAACCCTGTTATACTTCAGTCCGAAATTGCGCTTACGATATTCGCTGTGATTTATTTAATTCACCTATACATAAGTAAGATTAGGTCACTTCCATAGTTTTTGGGTCTCCTCGCATTAAGATGCAACAAAGTTATTTTATCGGATTTTTGTCTCTCCTCTTTAGGTGTTCATGTTAATGAAGTTGGATGTGGGCGGCGAGTTTGAAGTGGGTGTTTTTCTGCGTCGTATCAACCGTTTTCTCGTCGAGGTCGCATTGAATAATCGTAGGGTTCTTGCTCATCTTCCCAACTCTGGCAGGCTTACAACCGTGCTTATTCCTAGAGCCACAGCGTATCTTCGAAAACAGAGTCGAATGGGACGCAAGAGCGGTTATGACCTGTTCGCAGTTGAACACTCGAAGGTGCCCATAATCGTAGACACACGCTTTTCCACAGTTGCAGCGAGAACAGCCATCGAAAAAGGACAGTTTGAACCTTTAAGGGATTACACTACGCTGAAACAAAATGCAAAAGCCGACCACGTCCTAATCGATTTGCTTCTACAAAGAAGTAGACAACAATTTTTTCTCGAAGTCAAGTGTGTTACTCACGTCGTGAACCATGTAGCAATGTTTCCTGATGCACCCACTCTTCGTGGAAGAAAACATCTTTCAACGTTGATGAATTTGGCGAAAAATGGAGTTGGTGCAGGAGTCTTGTTCTCTGTGCAGCGCCCCGACGCCACAAAAATTAGACCTTTTCATGAAACTGACCCAGAATTCGCTAAACTTCTGCAAAAAGCAGCTGAGACAGGGGTCGAAATCTTTACGCAAACACTCACTTTCAAGCCTCCAAGTATAATCGTTTTGAAGTCCAATTTTCCGCGGTTTTCATTCAATTAATAAAGTGTTCCATTTCTCTCAATACTTGTTCAGCGCTCAAGTAGAGCTTGGAAGGAATTTTCTTAATCAATTGGTCTAATGGTGTTTGTTTACCGTTTTCTAACTCAACAAGCCTCCAACCCAGCCTCTTTGAAAGCGTTGTCGTTGTGGTCGGGTACACGGTCTTTTCAATTATCGCTCTAACTGAGTCTAACCCAACAGTGCCTGTGAGGCTTGGAAATGAACCAGACCTAAGATAATGCATGAAACGTGTCGCATCATCGAGCATGGCGAGGTTGTTAAAGAGAACATACACTTCTTTGCCTCTTCGCTCAAACGGTTCAACTAACTTGTGCAGCATTGTGAGTTCTTCGTTTGAATACTGGTAATAATAGAGTTGTTTTCCCATTCCGTGCAGTCGAAAATAAGCTATGCCACTAATGTAAGCTGGTGAACTCTTGAAGGGATCGACCACATGAGGCACATCAACCCTTTTCAAAGCCTTCTTCAATGCAGCTCGGTTTTCAGACTCATTCCAGAGAGGACCACGAGTCTCCCATACGATGTTTAAGTTTTCCCGCTCAACTCTGCGAAAAAACTCTATGGCTTTACTGAGTTTGTCTGCGCGGAAAGAGGCAGGCGTCTGAATCAGCAGTATACGTGTCTTTAACGTCTTGCATATTTGCAGCATCTGCCCAAACGCTTTAATGCTGGGCTTGATTTCAAACTTGTACGTGTGGCTGATTTCTTGATGCGCCTTAACCGTAAACTCAAAACTTGAGGGAGCTTTTTCTCTCCATTTTGTCACAGTTGACATTTGAGGATAGCCATAGAAGGTGCGGTTTAACTCAACCAGATTGAAACTATCGTAATATTTACTCATCGAAGTTGGATAGCCGCAGCATCCAACTTTAATCATAACAGCAGCGCCGACTCCGTTTAGGCTGTGACTTTCGGGGGCACACGAATCGGTTTACCAAGTTTCATTCGTAGAGCTACACGGTAGAGGCGCCGCAACGATTTAATCAAGTATTCAACGCTAGGCGCCATAGAATATACTAGAGGAATGCGGTCATACTTGGACAGTTTAATAGCTAGATCGTCGGGTTCAGCGCCGTGAAACACCACCAAACGTGGTTTGAGTGGGCTAATCCTTACAGCCAACATCGGCGAACGTTCCACACGCACGTTTGTGAACACAAGCGCCCGCTCAGTTGTACTCCCAAAAATAGTGAAAAACTCCCAGCCCGACAGAGTTTCAACCGCTCTAAAGCTGTCGACAACCGTGTAACCCAAAACCTCACGTTGAACCTCTTCATGACAGGTTAAAACCTCGCCCAGCACAGCCTTACAGAAGAGCTCTCCGCGCACCGGAATAGGAAACTCGCGTAGGTCAAGAATAGGTGTTGTGGGCGAACTAGTTAAACGAGCCAGTTCACGAATATATCTTCCGCCTCTTTCCTCGTCGATAACGAGAAGCGCCCAAACAAACCTTCTCACAAACTTAGTGCCTGGGCTCTTGCGTCTTCCACTCTCATAGTCGCTTATAACCGACGGTGAAGAAAGAACCATTTTTTCAGACAATCGCATCTGGGATACAGCGAATAGTTCACGCCACTTGCGCATGGTGACGCCCGGCCTACTTGATAATATGATTTCTCCTGCAATCCTGCGAGCTAGGACTTCGCGGACGCTTGGGGACACCGACAATTTATGATTACACCCTCAAAGAAGCCCCAAACATAATCTGAGGAGTTAGATATAAAACTACCTTAAAAGAATCACAATCCAGAACGAGGTGTCAACTTGTCGTTTAAGGAGAAAATGGAGATTTCAGCAAAAAAGACGAAATCAAACATCATCTTAGCCCTGGATTTTTCATACACTGAAAAGCCCAAGCAACTTTTGACTCGTAGCCTCAAGATTCTCGAGTCCGTCTCACAATATCTGTGTGCAGTTAAGATAAATCGTCAACTTGTCCTTCCCTTAGGCTTGTTTAACGGCGTGCAAAAAATCACTCGCAGAGCACATGACTTGGGGTTGCCAACAATAATGGATGCCAAAATCAATGACATTGGAAACACAAACCAAGCCATTGCCGAGTACTACTATAACGCTGGCTTCGACGCAGTTATTGCTAGCTCTTTCATCGGTTGGGAGGAAGGCTTGCAGCCAGTTTTCGACGTTGCCAAAAAAATGAATCGCGGTGTCATCGTGTTAGTTTACATGAGTCATAAAGGCGCTGTTGAAGGCTACGGGCAAATCGTGCAGGACCCAATATCAAAGAGGCTTGTTCCACAGTACAAAATTTTCGCTGAGAAGGCTTTAAAGTGGAACGCCGACGGCGCTGTTGTTGGCGCAACCTATCCAGACAGAATACGAGAAATATACGCCATTTTAAAGGGAAAAGTGCCGATTTACTCACCGGGCGTTGGTGCACAAGGCGGCGACATAGAAACTGCTGTAAAAGCTGGAGCCCAGTATCTCATTGTTGGACGAACCATAGTTGAAGCAAAAAACCCACCCAAAACAGCAGAGCAAATCAGACAAATTGCTTGGCAAAGTTTAAAACGTCAACGTGCAAAATCAGCTTGAAAACTTTTTGTTCAGTGTGTTTGTTATTCTTCGCGTCCTCTAGCCCACAGTTCTTTTTTGAGCATGTCTCTCACGGCTGAGCGTATTGCAGAACTGCGGCTTGGATACATGTTGGCTCTGACAAGTTCGTCTAAGCCTTCTAAATAGGCTTCGGGAAGCAAAACTGTGACCAACTTCATTTTCATTTTCTCCTAAGCGTTACTTATGTTAGGCACATATTATGTGTGCATATACGTTATAGGATTTGCTACTGAATTCCAGTCTGCTTGAGTGAATTTAGCTCTTTTATGAGTTGTGGAAACGTTTTGTAAACGTCTTCAACGTGTAAAACTGAATTTTTTATTTTGGTTTGAATCAAACCCGCGGCGACTAGTCCTGCGCCTAAGATGTCACTTAAGATAGGGTCTGGAAAAGCTATCAGCGCCAATCCCGCCTTTATCAGAATTGAGTTGTTGCCCTTTCGCCACAGCTTTCGAGTAGACTGCAATTCTTTAGTCAATTCGCACATTGAATCGTGCATAATGTGGGCTTTTTCAGTGTGGGTTGAGGCGTATTCTTTGAGCGTGTTAGCCCAATCCCTCACCTCTTTTGTTTTCACTCCAACTCCCCTTGTTTTTTCGACCTTCGTAATTCTAGTGTGTTTGATGCAGAAAAGCCTTAGCTGGCAAAACAAACGGATGCCAACTTCGATCTCTGTTTTATCGGAAGGAAATTTCTTCAAAAATCCCTCAAAACATAATTGCTGAAGTTGTCTTTTTGAAGTTAAAAATGCAAAACATCAGCGGCATGTTAATCGTTTTATAAGACTTGTTCTCAATAGAGTAAGTACATTGGCTAACCGACTGAGGCGACTGCAAAGTGACTGAAGAGCACTACGCCTACATACTCGTCGAGGACGAAAAATGGTGGGACCGACGCTTAACTCGAAATCGAACTGGTAGCAGGGTTCATGCGTTTGTTCGCAGAGGAAAGGTCGGACCAAAAAATGCGCAGAAGATTTTGTTTTACGTAAAGCGCCCAGCCAAGCAGATTAGAGGCTTCGGCGAGTTTTTAGAGAGAATCACAGGAACGTGTGACGAATTATGGAGCCTCTATGGTCCTGAAACTGTTTTTGAATCCAGAGATGAATATGACCTGTTTGTTAATGGGAGGAGCACTGTTACCTTCATCCGTTTCAAGAGCATGGAAGAATTCGACAACCCAATAAACTTCGGCGATATTTATGTAGCCACAGGTATCAAGAAGATGCCGCAAGGCGGAAAATACCTCAGCAGAGAAACGGTTAACTCAATAATTAAGAAGGAGCTGTGAAACGGTTTGACTTTGCAGCAGTCAAAATTTGATGCGGAAGAGTTTGTCAAGAAACAGGTCGAAGAGATACGGGAAGAGTTGGGCAAGGAGCGTGCTCTTATTGCGGTTTCTGGTGGAGTGGACAGCTCAACATGCGCCGCATTGGTTTATCGAGCCATAGGCAACAATCTGCTCTGCGTGATGCTGGACGACGCCTTTATGCGCGAAGGCGAACCTCAACAAGTATCTGAACTCTTGTCGAGACCACCACTCAATTTACCAATAAAAGTCTTGAATGTCCAAGAACGCTTTTTGACAGAGATGCGGGAACTACGGGACGCTGAAGAGAAGCGCAAGGTTTTCCGCGAAACTTTTTATAGAGTTCTGAGCGAAACTGCGCAGCGAGAAGGCATTCAATACTTGGTGCAGGGCACTATTCTGGCTGATATTGTTGAGACCGCAGGTGGCGTCAAAACCCAGCACAATGTGCTCTCTCAGATTGGTATAAGCCCAAAAGAGCGTTACGGTTTACAAATTATTGAGCCGTTGAAGATTTTGTTCAAGGGGCAGGTTCGAGAAGTAGCCCGCTATGTCGGATTGCCCAAAGAAATAGCTGAGCGTCAACCGTTTCCGGGACCAGGCTTATCTGTGAGAGTTGTTGGCGAAATCAAACGAGACAAGTTGGAGTCGTCGAAGAAGGCGACGGCTATAACTGAAGAGAAGCTTGCTAAACTTGCGCCCAGCCAGTATTTCGCCGTCATATTAGACAATGTTGTAAAACTTCAGGGAGCGCAAGAGTTGAAGATAGAATCGTTAACGGCGGAGTTTCTCAATGTTTCGCCCAGTCAAGTTACAGTGAACATATTTGAAGACAAGGCAACTGGCATAAAGGAAGGAAACAGAGTTTATGGAGAAATAGCCGCGGTGAAGGTTTTAACACCAAAAGGACAGGTTCATCAACCTCAAACTCGAGACTTAACTGGTTTACAGACCAAAATTTTTGCTGACAGTCCATCCCTAACAAGAGTATTTTATGCCATACATGAAAAACCAGAAAAACAACCTTATGCGGTCGCGGTTCGGGCTGTCCAAACTGAAGACTACTTAACGGCGAAGGTCGCGGAGATTCCATGGAAGATGTTGAACGAAATCGCCGACAACGTTTTAACTGCATGCCCAAACGTTTCCGCCGTTTACTTCGACCTTACACCCAAGCCGCCAGCCACAATCGAAATGGAATAGAATCGGAAGGCATAAAGCCTCTGTTACATTCAAGTAGCGCGTTGGAAGTGAAAAAAGCATGGTACGAGTGCGGGTTCAACGCATCGAATCAATCCGAGACCCTGAAGGCAGCTTGGGCAAGCGCATTGAGTTAATGGAAGACAGAGTCATTCCTCGCATGGTTTTCAGACCCCAAACTGAAGAGGCGCGGATGGCCCAAGACATTATGCAAGCTTTACAGCAGCAATTGCCAATGATTCCTCAACAGTCACAGTTTTCAATGCCAAAAATAATTTTGTTCCTAACCGAACAGGAATATGAACGCTTAGGCATTGATTTCGACGTGAATCAAGTCTATGAGCTAGAGTTGTCGGGACAGACCATCAGGTTTAGGAAAGCACCTTAATGCAATACGAGGAAATTCTCAAAAAACTCAAATCTATGTCTGATCCTAAAGCCGTCGAGGGCATGGCACGGTTCGGCATCAACCCAAAGAACACTTATGGAGTTTCCATTCCCAACCTAAGAGCGATGGCTAAGGAGATAGGTAAAAAACACTCTCTTGCTCAACAGCTTTGGTTATCGGGCGTTCACGAGGCTCGAATACTCGCAGGCATGATTGATGACCCTGAAATGGTTACAGAGGAGCAGATGGAAAGCTGGGTGAAAGACTTCGACTCTTGGGACGTCTGCGACCAATGCTGCAGCAACATTTTCGACAAGACAAAATTTGCCCATCGAAAGGCGGTTGAATGGAGCAAAAGAAACGAAGAATACGTCAAAAGAGCTGGATTCGTCTTGATGGCAGCGTTAGCAGTCCACGATAAAACAGCTAAGAATGAAGAGTTCCTGAAGTTTCTGCCAATAATAAAAAGGGAGTCGATCGATGAGAGAAACTTTGTGAAGAAGGCAGTGAACTGGGCTTTGAGACAGATTGGGAAGCGGAACAGAAACTTGAACAAGGCAGCAATTAAAACAGCAGAAGAAATCTACAAGCAGGGTTCAAAAAGCGCAAAATGGATTGCTTCAGACGCCCTTCGAGAACTAACAAGCGAAGCGATTCAAAAAAAGCTTCGGTAACAGCTTAAACCATTTTTTCGGGTCACTGTTTTCTCGTTGAAACATAGTAGTACTCGTTGATTTTTTTCTGATATCGGTCGAGTTTTGAGTCTTCTTTGTTAACGCGTGGTCGTTTTGTGGCTGGGTCTCTTCTAAACGTGATTTTCATGTCTTTTAGAAAGCGGTTCATTCCTTTACGCAGTGAAGTGGGCGCGTTGGCAAAGCCCCTGACTCCTGGCTCACCCGTGAATATCATGAGTCGGTCCGCGATGAAGTCCTGTGCGACTACGTCGTGTTCGACTACGAAGGCTGCTGCACTGCGGGTTTCCACCACTCTTCTTATGGTTCGAGCCATGGCTAAGCGTTCTTCAACATCCAAGTAGGCGCTGGGTTCGTCGAGCAGATACAGAGGCGCTTTTTTAGAAAGGCAAGCGCCTATGGCTACTCGTTGCAGTTCGCCTCCGCTTAGCTGCGAGGCGTCTCTTTCAAGGAGTTGTTCCAAGTTCAGTGGCTGGAGAATCTCGCTCTTGAACCAGCCTGACGAAAACTCTTCTTTCGCAACGCTTTTCAGCAGTTCTTCAACTGTACCCTGATATTGGGCTGAAATATACTGGGGTTTGTAGCCTACCGCAAATTCACTTTGCATTGGAGATGTTCCCACGTCGGGTTTTTCGATTCCAGCCAAAAGCTTAACAAACGTGGTTTTTCCTATCCCGTTGGGTCCGAGAATTCCTATGACCTCTCCTAATCCTGCTTCTCCCGCTTCTATTGAGAGTGAGAACCCGTTGAAAGACTTCTGCATGGAGTCCCATTTGAGCAGAGTTTCACCTCCAACCCAGCCTGTTGAAGGCGGCTTGACATGGAAAATTATGGGTTCTTTGCGGAAGCGAACGTTTTCGTCTGGCACAAACCCTTCCAAGTAAATGTTTATGCCCGTGCGCACGCCGTGAACGTGGGAAACTATGCCGTACACGCTTGAGCAGCCGTAAAAGACGCAGATGTGGTCTGATAGATAATCGAGAATTGCGAGGTCGTGTTCAGCCACAATGACCGTTTTGCCCTCAGCCTTCAAACTACGTATCACTCGAGCGGCTTGAAGACGCTGTTGAACATCCAAATAGCTTGAGGGTTCATCGAAAAGGTAAACATCAGCCTCGCGACAGACCGTGGCAGCTATGGCTACTCTTTGTAGTTCGCCTCCGCTCAGCACATCTAACGTGCGCTCCATGATGTTGCCAAGCTGCAACTGCTCTGTGACCGTTGCGAACACGCCTCTTTCATCAACCTTTGTTAGCAGGTTGCCGACTTTGCCAGAAACAGCTTGAGGCAGCTTGTCCACGTATTGGGGTTTGTGTACCACTCGGAGTTTTTTTTCGCTCAATCGTTGAAGGTATTCTTGTAGGGTTGAGCCTCGGAAGTGCTGGATTATCTCAGACCAGTCAGGTGGTTGAGAGTATTTTCCAAGGTTTAGCTTGACTTCGCCTGAGAGAATTTTGAGTGCTGTGGTTTTTCCTATGCCGTTCTGACCAAGTAAGCCGAGGACAACGCTTGGCGATGGAATTGGTAGGCGGAACAGCTTGAATGTGTTTGGTCCAAATCGGTGGCTGCATTCTTCTTCGAGTTCGTCGGGTAGGTTGACGATTGACAAGGCTTTGAAGGGGCATTTTCTTACGCAGATTCCGCAGCCGACGCAGAGCGACTCCACGATGATTGGTTGGTCGTTTTCAAAGCGTATGGCTTCGATTTTGCTTCGCACGGGTGGGCAAAAACGGTAACATACCTTACCGCATCGTTTGGATTCGCATTTATCTTCGTCTAACACGGCTACTCGAACCATGCTTTTTGGTTTGGCTCCGTTGTTTGAAGTTGAAAATCAACAATGGGAAAGGCTGGTTATAAACTTGCGTTTCTTGTTCTTCTTTCAGTCATTCGCCAAGAGTAAAGAAAGAGAGTAGGTCTGAGACACTGGGCGATGCTTCTTTCACTGCGTATATGTTTTTCCAAAGTCACTAGCAATTAGTGCTAAGTCTCTGATGTCGACTTTTTCATCAGGCATTAGATATACTGGTCCAGTTATGTCTGCAAGCGGATTCCATCTTGGATGAGTTGGGTATGAGCCGAAGGCTGATGCGACCTCAGCTATATCTTTTATGTCTATCTTTCCATCGTAGTTCAGGTCACCAGTCATGCCAATCGTGAATGATATGGTTTTAACGGGAATTGACCATGTTGAAAACGTGAAGGTGTAACTGCCCTCATCCAACTGTCCGAGCTCGTAGGTGTAGGTTGCTGTCCAGATTACTTGTGTGACAACGCCTGTCCAACGCCAGATTTCCGAATTGACGGAGAAGCTATTACCATTTCTTGTCACGGTTCCCCAGGTGGAGATGTTATAGCCTCCGGTGTTAAATGTGATAGCGACGCGAACATAGGATATTTGGTTTTCCATCAAAAACTTTAGCTGTGATATACCTGGAACAAATGGAACCCACTCTTCTATTAGTCCTTGGGCCGTCATACCGAGTGGAATCAGCAATATCGCCGCGGACAACGTTATGCTTATGATGGATTTCTTACTCATCCACATCAAGAAGAACGTATGCTGCATATATTTTTATAATTTGTGGTGGAATCTTCGATTATCAATTATGTGCCATCAGCATTTTATTTTTATATTGCGCACTTTGGAAAAAGACAACAACATCAACAAACAATATCTAAAAGGCATTTAAGCACATTGTTGTAAATAAGGTGAAAGGAAAACTTGGCTTTTGGCGTGTTTACCATTCTTCTTCTTCCCACTCTTCGTCTTCGACTCCTTCTTCTTCGCCTTCTTCCCATTCTTCCTCCATTTTTTCACCTCCGCCCTTGATTTTAAGCATCCTAAGAGAACACATGGCTGGTTTTTTAAGCGTTTCCATACGTCAACTGACGAAGCTTGAACTGCTCAAAAAGGAGTTTTAGGGCGTTTTGGTGAGTGATTTTTGCCTATAGGTTGGCGTTTTCCCAGGCTTTATCGATTGTGGCCTTAGTCTTTAGAAAAGTTCTTGCCTGCATGTCTGCTGTAGGCTTGCTTATCCTTGGCGTGATGTATGCCCAGCAGAGGTTTGGCGTGTTGTGGGCAGCGCCTACTGTGCCTTTAGTATCAACTGCTATTAAACCCATAGAGGATTTGAGGGAGAGTCGGCGGTTCACAAGCTCTATTGAAGCTTCAACTGATTCTTGAGCTGACTTTCCAGCGTGCATGAAGTCGCAGGTGACTTTTGCAATAACGAGTCGGATGGCGACTTCGCCTATGCCTGTTGCTGAGCATGCTCCAGCTTGGTTGTCGGCGTATGTGCCGGCGCCGATGAGGGGTGTGTCGCCTATTCTTCCTGGGAGTTTTAGGGCTCGTCCGCCTGTTGAGGTTGCAGCTGCCGTGTTGCCCTCTTTGTCTAGTGCAACTGCGCCCACTGTGTCCATTTCGAACATGTGTGGGTGGGTTTCGAGTAGTTTTTTTAGGCTTGGTAGGGATTCGAGTTGTCCATTTTTGAGTTTGGTTGTGAGTTGGCGCCAGTAGCACAGTCTAAGGTCGGTGAATGGGTTTCTTCGCTGTAAGCCATATAGGTCTGCTAGTTTTTCTGCGCCTTCTGCAGCTACGAGGATGTGGTCTGTTTTTTCCATTGTTATGCGGGCTAGGCTGATGGGGTTTTTGATGTTTTTTAGGAGGGCTGTAGCTCCTGCTTGAAGGGTTTTGCCGTCCATTATGCTGGCTTCCATTTGGATTTGTTTGTCTATGGTGAGCGTTGAGCCGAGTCCAGCGTTGAAGACGGGGTTGTCTTCCATGTTTTTGACTGCTGCTTCCACAGCCTCTAAGGCGCTTCCACCAGTCTTCAGTATGTTGTATCCTGCTTCCGCTGCTGCTTTGACGCCTTTTATTCCAGCTTTTCTTCTTTCTGGTTGCCAAGCGCCTGCTCCGCCGTGAACCACTATAACAGGCATAACTGGCTTTTGCATGGATGGATACACATGTCCTATGTGAATGGTGAGAAGGAGTTTAATTGTTGAGAGAAGTTATTTAAAGTCTCCGAAATGGCTTGTTGATTTGGTTACCGAATTTTTTCTGTTACTTAGGGCGCTTGCTTGTGGGTAAGTGTTATAGTGCATAATTCATAATAGGGTGAGAATGCTTCATTAAACATGGGATGATGTGAGGCGACGGCTAGGAGCCCCGCAAACGGCTGTGACACAGCCAAAAAAAGCCAAACTGACCCCTAAACAGCTTCGGTTATTAATTTCGGTTTCCAATAAGATTTCGCAACATTTATAACTCGTGCCTCTAATTCAAAACTGCGAATGGATGACTAACCCATGGGTCACCGTAAAGTCAACGCTCCCAAAAGGGGTTCACTATCATATTTACCCAAGGGACGCGCTGCCCGCCAAATCGGAAGAATACGCTATTGGCCTAAAACCAAAGCTACAGGTCCATCGCTTCTGGGATTCACAGGCTACAAGGCTGGCATGACCCATGTATTCATGGTTGAAGACCAAGCGGGCTCACCTGATTTCGGCAAAGAAGTCGCCAAGCCAGCAACCGTAATCGACACGCCACCTATCATCGTCTGCGCAATAAGAGCCTACACACGCGACCCATACGGGTTGAAAACACTCACTGAAACATGGATGAAAGACCCTCCGAAAGATATCGAACGCCTGACCACACCGCCCAACAACCCAAACCCTGAAAGCGGCTTCAAAAAAATAGAACAAAACCTAGACAAAACAACTGAATTCCGAGCCCTAGCAGCCACACAACCCAGACTAGCAGGCGTACCAAAAAAGAAACCTGAACTCGTCGAAATAAAAATAGACGGCGGCACAATACAAGACCAATTTAACTACGTCAAAACCCTACTAGCAAAAACCATCACACTAACACAAGTATTCAAAGAAGGTCAATACCTAGACGTAATCGCCGTGTCAAAGGGAAAGGGCGTACAAGGCGTAATCAAACGCTGGGGCGTCAAAATAAGAGACAGAAAAAGCAGAAAAATGAAACGCGGCGTCGCCACGCTTGGACCCTGGTCGCCCAGCCGAGTCTTATACACGATTCCAAGAGCTGGACAAATGGGCTATCACCAACGCACAGAATACAACAAACGCATACTAAAAATCGGCGCAAACGGTACAGACGTAACGCCAAAAGGCGGCTTCCTCCGATACGGACCAGTCAATGGCACATACCTACTCTTAAACGGGAGCGTGCCCGGACCAGCAAAACGCCTAATCCGTCTCAGAGCACCAGCCAGACCTCCAAGACGAATCCCAGAGGCACCACTAAAAATACTCGAGATATCATTAGAGTCACCTCAAGGATAAAAGAGGAGTTCAGATGGGCAAGGCTACCACCAAGGTCTTTGATTTAGAAGGCAAAGCCGTCGGCAAACTCAAAGTTCCAAAAGTTTTCAAGACTCCGCTCCGACCCGACGTCATTAGACGCGCGGTTGTTGCGCTTCAATCACACCGCTTCCAACCTCAAGGAAGAGACCCGCTGGCTGGAAAGAGAAGAAGCGTAGAATCATTAGGCGCAGGACATGGAATCTCCCGATTTCCACGATTAAAAGAAGGACAAAGAGCCGTCTTCGCAGTGGGCACAGTAAGCGGACGAGCAGCAAACCCGCCTGTAACAGAAAAAAAGATAACAAAAAAGATTCCCAAAAAAGAAATGCATTTAGCACTACGCTCCGCTTTAGCAGCAACAGCCTCAAAAGAAACAGTTGCCTCCAGAGGACACATAATCGAAGAGGTACGCGACCTACCCCTCGTCGTGGCAGACGACATTCAAGGCTTGAAGAAAACAAGCCAAGTGGAAGAAGCCTTCCTCAAACTTGGAGTCTGGCCTGACGTCTTCAGAGTTAAAGAAAGCCTCAAGGAAAGAGCGGGAAAAGGCAAGAGAAGAGGAAGAAGACTGAAACACGCTGTTGGACCATTGCTTGTGGTGGCTGAAAACGGCGGCATCGTTCAAGCAGCCAGAAACATCATGGGCGTAGACGTGTCAGCAGTTAACAATTTAAACGCTGAACTCTTGGCGCCTGGAACCCATCCAGGCAGACTAACAATCTGGTCAAAGTCAGCTTTTCAAAAAATAGACGAACTTTTCGGTAAAGGAGGATAGCAAAATTTGAACCCGCATGACGTAATCTTGTATCCCGTAATGACTGAGGTGGCAAGCCGCATCTTAGAAGCGGAAAACAAGCTTGTCTTTGTTGTGAGCCCCAAAGCTTCGAGAGCTGACATAAAGCATGCGGTTGAAGAGCTCTACGAAGTGAGAGTTGAGAAGGTTACAGTTAACATTACGTCTAAGGGTGAAAAAAAGGCGTTTGTGAAGCTTCACCCCGACTATAAGGCGGCTGATGTCGCAATCAAACTGGGCATACTCTAGCCTCTAGCATGGCTTAGCTTCTATAAGCGCAAGTTTTAACTTCAAAGTCATAATAAGAAAGGTTAACAAAAAGGTGAAAATACAATGTCAAAAGAGCTGGTTATGAAGATAGATAAACCTCATTTTGTCGTCAAGCTTCACGAAGACTTGCTTGAAGTAGACCTAAAAGAAGGAGCCAGAAAAGAACTTGAAGACGCAGTTGAGGCACATCCAATACTCAGAGAAAGCTTGGGAATCCTGTTCCAAACCATAGTGCCCTTAGACATTCCATTGCAGAGCATAAAATCTGTTGAAGTTGATAAGAAAGGCCGATTGAAAATAGTGATTCCGCTACGAAGGGACATCATCATCCCGCTTAAGGCTAATGAATCTAAGAAACTGGCTGAGAAACTAAATGAGCTCATTCCACTGGCGAAACTGAAGGAAGCCGAGGAAGTCAAAGCGTTAGAGGAAGCAGAAGATAGACCCCGAATAAGACCAAGGGAACCAATCTAAACTACGGAAAAGACCAAGGGTTCCTCTTAGGCGTTCTGCCTTTATAAAAGAAATATTCTTGTAAGAAGTTCAATCAGAATAGGTATAAGAACTATACCCGCCAGTGTTGAGAAGAAGCTGATGTCGACTGGCCAGTCTCGGGCATCTCTTATTCTTCTTTCCTGAACCTGCAAGCCTATTAGACGTGCTGTGATCAGTGTTGCATAGTCTCTTTTTGTGCTTGTTTCAGACTTGGTTAGAACGTTGTCTAGTTCCTGAAGCAGCGTCCTTTCCGCTTCCTCTATCTTCTGAAGCTCTTGTTGCTTCAACTGAACCAAAACTCTGTGTACATTATAGAAGGGAAAAACTGCACTGATAACGCCGACAAGAGCAAAGATGCTGTAGATTGCGATAGTGATTCTGAGAGGACTAATTGCAAGAGAAGCTCCAGGCGGAGGAAAAAACACGGAGATTGAAACTCCGAGAAAATAGAAAAGGGAAAAACTCAGAGAAGACAAGCTTAGAACCTTAAACTTATCGAGAGTCTTCTGGGACAGTTCTAGAGTTAAAGGCTGGCGGGAAAAAGAAAAGATTGCCAACCACATCGAAACGACAATCCAGACGCCTGTGGCTATAATCAACCATGCAAAGAAACTGGAGGTTAAATGCCAAACTGCGTGTAGTTTCAACCCGTCAACAAGCATCAGCTCAAATTCATCGAATGGGTTTGCGAATGAAAAGTAGAAAACTATGGCTAAGAGAAGATAGGGAAGAAAACTGTAGGCAACCCGCTCAACTTTATTAGAGAACTCCTCGAACTCTTTTTCGCTTAACACAATCATCGGGCGAACATAGGGAAAGAACCACAGTAACCAATAATAGAGTCCACCTGACCCTACGAAAATCAGGGGCGCAAGAGCTAGAAAGAATCCAATTGTTTGAAGGTCAGATACATAAAGGGGTAACAGTCCATCTAGCGCATAAACAAGAAGCCCTGAAAGCCAGAGAACTATAGAGAAAGACAGTCTCGATAACACTAAACCTAACTCTATCTCTCCATAAATCCCAACTGGTAAATTAGTCTTAAACTTTGAAGCCCGAAACACCTTTGACTCCCAAAAACTCAGTATGCGGTCAATCCAAACTTTCTTAGGCATCTCAGACACCAAATCACGATGATTATCGCTGATTTACCTTTAATGAGCCTGTTATTTTTGGTTAGTCTGGTTCTTTAACCTCGATTTAATAGTGCATTGCTCGTGTTAAAAGGCTTGTTCACTTTAATCATTCTTCACTTCAATAAAGCATGGTAGTTGAGCATAGAAAAAAAGATATTCACTTACACTCAGAATAGAGGAAAACTGGAAGAGTGAGGCAAGATGCAGAAGATACGAGTTGTCTGTTATGGTTTGGGCGCGGTTGGAAGCCGCATAGCCAAATTCTTACTGGAAAAAGAAGGTATTGAAATTGTTGGTGCCATCGACATTGCCAAAGAAAAGGTTGGAAAAGACTTGGGCACAGTGCTGGAGCTTGACAAAAAACTGGGCATAGCCGTGTCTGACAATGTTGAGAACGTGATGTCAAAAGCCTGCTGCGATATCGTGGTTCACGCCACAAGGTCTTATCTAAAAGACGTTTACGAACAGATTGCACCCCTATCCAAATACGGCGTAAACGTAATTTCCACCTGCGAGGAGCTCTCATACCCATATCTTTCAGAGCCTGAACTCGCAAAGAAACTCGACGCTTTGGGCATGAAATACGCAATGACATTCCTCGGAACGGGGATAAACCCAGGCTTCTTGATGGACACGTTAGCAATCACTCTGACGGGCGCTTGCCAAAAAATAGACAAAATTAAAGTTGTGAGAGTGATGAACGCGGCTACAAGGCGGGTTCCGTTCCAGAAGAAAATCGGCGCCGGACTATCTGTAAGTGAATTCAAGAAGAAGATGGCTAAGAAAGAAATCACTGGGCATGTTGGGCTCGAACAGTCGATTGGTATGATTGCCGCAGCTTTGCGATGGGAACTCGACAAAATCACTGTGGGACCAGTTGAACCTGTAATCCCCCAAAAAGAAGTTGCAAGTGAAGCCATCAAAGTGAAGAAGGGGCAGGCGGCAGGGTTGAGACAAACTGCACATGGGATAATGAAGCGAAAAGACGTGATAACGCTTGACTTTCAAGCATACATCGGCGCCAAGGAAGAGTACGACTCCATAACCATCGACGGTGTACCACCAATTCATCAAAGGATTTCGCCATGCGTCCACGGAGACCTAGCCACAGTAGCCGTCATCGTCAACTCCATCCCAAAGGTTATGAACGCTCCGCCAGGCTTGCTCACGATGAAAGACTTGCCAGTTCCATCAGCCGCGGTTGAAGACATGAGGAAATACCTCTGTTAGCATTTCCAGCCAAAATAAATGCGCTATTTGGTTGCTGACCCAGCTTGAACATCGAGCAAAAAGCCCACATGATTGACCAAGCAGTTTCCATAGACCTTCCAGCTCGCCGAGTTGTGCGCCAACTATATGACGCCGCTTTTGCCACTGTAGGCAACCCTCTTTGCTTAACTGCCGCCAAAAAGATAATGGGTGCCTCAAAAAACGGGGACTACGCCCTTATCCTTACAGGTTTTCCGATTCCGCCTCTTAACATTGCGGAAACAGATGGTCCTTTAGGTGCAGCCGTTATGGCTCAGACTCTGCAGCTTATTGGGCTTAAGCCGATTTTGGTTACAGATGACTTATGCTCTAAAGTAGTGCGGGCAGCAGCTCCAAAAACAGAATTGGTTAAGATGCCTGTTGACGCCGAGAAAGCTCGTTTGGTGACTGAGCAACTTTTGTTAGAATACAACCCGTCAGCGCTAATAGCCATTGAACGCCCCGGATGGAACAGCAAGCAGGAGTATCACAACATGCGAGGCTTGAACATATCCAGCGTTGTTGGAAAAACCGATTACTTATTCGAGTTGGGGCGAAAAAATGGAATCCTAACGATAGGGATAGGTGACGGTGGAAACGAGCTTGGATGTGGACTCATCCGCGAAGCAGTGCGGAAGCATGTGCCCTATGGGGCTCGATGTCAATGTCCATGTAACGGTGGAATCGCTGCTGCCACGCTAGCCGATGTTCTAGTTGTAGCTGGGGTTTCTAATTGGGGAGCTTACGGCATCGCTGCTTGCCTCAATTTACTCAAGGGTTTAGAATACAAACATAATAGGCAAAGTGAGTTGCAGTTGTTGAATCGTGTCGTGAAAGCGGGAGCCATCGACAGCATCAGTCAAGAGCAGAAACCCTTCGTAGACGGCTTGTCACCCAGCCTAAACGGCCTGGTCGTTGACCTTATATGCACGATTACAAACGCTTAACCATGTGGTCATAATTTGAACATCAAGCCCAAACATGCAGGAGTGCATCCGAAAGGAACGCTAACCCTTTCTGACCTGCTTGAGTCAGTGAAGAAGATGCCTGACTATCACAAGGTTGGAGCCATGGCGCTTTTCGTAGGCGTGGTCAGGAGCGAAACGAAGAAGGGTGAATCAGTCAAGCGCCTTCAGCTGGAAGCCTACGAAGAAAAAGCAGACGAAGTCCTAGAGAAAATCTGCAGCGACCTAAAAACAAAGAAAGGTGTCGTAGACGTGCAGATTCATCATTTTATCGGTGATTTTGAACTGGGCGAAGACTTGGTCTATGTGTTGGTGGCTGGTGGACACCGCCAAAATGTTTTTCCAGTTCTGGAAGAAGCGGTTGAGCGCTACAAGAAGGAGGCGCCAATCTTTAAGAAAGAATACGTTGCAGATGAGAAGGGAGTTGTTAAGTCGTATTGGATCAGCGAACGCAAAACCAGACGCAAGTGAACGATTATACTGCGGCGAATGCAGATATCTGGAAATAGCCTTTTTCTATGACGCAACGGAGAATTTGAGTTGGTCGACTCTCATAAAATGACTCAGTTTCTTTGCCTCTTCCTCAATCTCCTTCATGTCTTCTTTCAAAATCTTCTTGAAGGGTTTAATTGTCAAAGTCAGACTGTTTTTTGCTTTCTTTTGTGTCCAAGTTCCAACTATTTCTCCGTCGACTAACACTGTGGCAGCAACGTCTCCAACCTTGGGACGAAAAACATGCTTCTTAAACTCGTCTTGAATTATGCGTCCTCTATCCTTGTGCCCGAGCAGTGAGGAGTCGAATTTTGGTAGCAGCCTCGGACATGTCTTTTCATCTAGGTCTATGGAATCCAAAAGCTTGAAATCCTCCTTTAACATCCAGAACTGCCCCTTTACCCCTTCAATCTTTACCTCAGCTAGCTTGGGCTCGGCAACATTCTCAATCGCCTTTTTAGCGTCGCCTGCCATTAACCCGCTCCATAGGCAGAAGTCTTGTTGCGACGCTGGACCATAGCCCCAAAGATATTTTGTGAGAAGCCTTTCTTGAGCCTTATCTTCGCTTATGGAGTTTAAGTTAACGTTTGGCAACCATTTGTCAAGTCTAGCAAAGCATGATTCTCTTTCGCAGGGTTGCCCATGCGCTGTTAAACCCTCGTATCCTGTTTCTTTGAGTATGCCGCCCCATCCTGAGAATAATCGTTGATAGGGTTTGGAATCATCTTTTAGAAGCAGGCGTACTTTGTCGCTGAGTTCCTTTCGTCTGAGCGGTTCTTTAGCCAATGCTTCAAGAATTTTGGGATAAATAAGGTTCTTTCTCTCCTCTATAGAAGGCCAGTCTGGTGCCTTCATGAAGCGACCGTGATGCTCAAACCACATTCTGCGAAGGGCTTTGTTGTAGATGGGCAGGTCTTCAGACGGAATTACATGCAACGTTCCACGCATGCACCACACTTTCACTAGGGTTTTGTCTCTGTAAAGCGCCTCGTCGAGCAGGGCATTCTCGAAGTTTTCCACGCGGTTCCAAAGCGAAAGATAAGGTGTCGTAGGAACCTGTGCGTGCAAACCACAAACATCGTTAGCCACTTTTACAATGTCGTTTTTCTTGGCTTTTTTGAACAAGTGATGTTTAATAATGTACAGTCGGCGAACTTTTTCCTTGGGTATGATTTCGGAGCGCATTTTCAGAATCACTCTTTTTTCTTGTAACTGAACTGCCATTCACACCAGACGCCTTTAGGACGTGGGGAGGGGGGTGCGACTTGACAGTTAACTTCAATTTTTGGGTTAAATTCTTCGGCGAAACTCTTCAGATAGCTGAACCTCACGTTTTTGCATGGGAAAATACCCAACGCTTTACTCAGCCTTGTTTCTTGTATCCGACACTTGGTGACTCTGTAAACCCCTTTTGAGGGTGAAACCTCGGTTTGTTTTTCTTCCTGATAGAGCGACCAACTCGTGTTTTTCAGAGCATACATCAACGCTCGAATGTCGTTCTTCTCTATTTTCAAAAGACTCTTGAGTTCTCGGGCTTCAAGCTTGCCTAAAATCTTCCAGCAGTTTGTGTCGATTTGGGTCGCTGCTTCAGTGCCGAATTTTTCTTCGATGCCCAGAAAGTACAAGCCGTCGACTCGCCATATATTTCGAATGTGCATGGCGAACAGGTTAAGCAGGGTTCCCTTGGGCGTTTTTTCCAGCATTTCATAGTCTTCTTTTGTCAAACCGTTCATTTCTTGCGCACCACGCTTGAATCTGTAGAGACATTCTTTTAATCATATTAGACACAAGAAATTAAAAACTTAACAGACAAAACTAATTGAAGAGGGGAAAACTATGGTTCGGATAAGCCAGGCTACAGTTGATGACTTGCAGCATCTTCGAGACTGTGAGATGCAAGTTTGGGAAAGCCTCAGAGAGTGCTGCCAGACTCGTTTGTCAACCCAAACATCAATTACATTCAACGACCCGAATACCTGCAAAACTGGAAACAAATGCTTCCAAACAAAGAGGTAATCATCTTGATTGCGGAAGAAGGTGAGAAAGCCATCGGCTTGGTTGCGGGGCGAGTGAGAGAAGACGGTGTTGGCTGGATTGGATTTTTAGGGGTCAAAAAGGAGCATCGAAGCAAAGGCGTCGGTTCAAATCTTCTCGATAGGTTTCTCGAAGAAGCAAAGAAGAAGAACGCTCATAAAGTTTGGTTGTTCACAGCGCCAGGTTTACACTTGGCAATAAGGCTATACGTCAAAGCAGGTTTTGTGCCAGAAGGCTACATGAGAAGACATTCCTACGGCTTAGACCTCATATTCTACAGCAAATTTCTAAAATAATTAATGATTATTAGCCTTGCGTAGCCGCTCAGTCAGAAGCGTCTTCTTGAATTACGCATTTGGTTAGGTTTATGAAAGCCGAGAAGAAAATTAGTAGCCGACGTGTAGCGTTAGGGATTGGTTTCAGTTTGACGCTCAAAGCTGTTTTGTTCGACTTGGGCGATACGCTGATACATACTGAAGGGTTTGATTACGACGCTTGTTTACGAAGAATGCACAGGAAACTGATTCAAAACAGAATAGCCACGCCCTACGAAGATTTTAGACGAGTCTACTTTGAGGTTAGAGACCGTTTCTACAACGAAACAGGTGATACCTTAGAAGAGCAAGACTTTGCGGAAAGGATTACAGAAACACTTAGGCTCTTAGGAGTGCAGCTGCCAACCGAAGATAAACGAGTGCGGGAAACAGCAGAGGCTTTCATAGACGCCTTTGTAGACTCAATCACGATTGATGATTACTTGCCCCAACTCCTCGAACAACTGCACACAAAATGCAAACTTGGAATTGTGTCCAACATGTCATTCGCTGAGGCGGGGCTGCGCAGCCTAAGAAGGTTCAACATAGCCAAATACTTCGATACAATAATTATCTCTGGCTTTGTTGGGTGGCGAAAGCCTAGTCCAAAAATTTTCCAAGAAGCCCTCAAAGCGTTAAACGTGAAAGCTGAGGAAACGGTGTTTGTGGGCGACTCACTTAAGGCTGATATTGAAGGAGCTAAAAAACTAGGCATGGAAACAGTGTTGCTCGCTGAAAAGAACAAGAAAATACCTTCGACTGACACCTTCCAACTCTACATGGGTAAGGTCGTGGGTGCGGAAATTCCCGATAAGGTAATAACCGAACTTTCTCAATTGCCACAAGCACTGGACTGTTTAGCAAAACAGATGTAGCTAGATCAAGCTTGTTTTTTCATCCATTTGGCGGCTTCACTCAGCAGTGGGTTTGGAGATACGTCTATGACTGGGATGTCTAGTGTGCCCACACGTATTGTTTGCTTGTATTCTGGCATGAGCGCGTAGACCACATCCGACCAGTACACGTTTCCCTTGACGTATTCGTTCAAGAGAAGGTCTGTTGAAGGCGCTATAGGAGAGTAAGAAAACACTACGCCTTCGGTCCACTTCAAAACGATGGACTCTCCAGTGCTTATGATGATGGCTACAACCTTGGCGAGCGCCTCAAGCGACGGGTAACGAGTGCACTCCAAAATAATCAACTGTTTGGGATGTCGACAAACAATGTCAAACATGCAACGCCACACCTTTGTTTTTACGCCTTTCTGTTAACGCTTCACATGCTTTTTAACTCTATCACAACACAACGAATCTATTATTATTTCTTTCTACGGCGTGGAAGGAAGCGTGCCGTCTCTTCTTGATACCTGCGGTATTCGTCGCCGAACCTTTCTATGAGAATTCTTTCTTCGTTGTTTGTGGCGTAGTAGTAGCCTGGTATGGCGATTAGGCAGGGAATGGTGAGCAGGTTTAGCCACGTTAACACGATGCCTAGGAACATGAGGAAGTAGCTTAGATATGAAGGATGTCTGACATATCGGTAGGGTCCCCACGTGACCAGTTTGTGGTCTTTTGGCATGTCCCAAGAAACAGCGTACCGCCCTCTAGCAATTATGCTCCAAGCAAAGATGCCATAACCTGTTGCCAGCAGAATCAACCCAATAACCTGCACAATTGAATCATAAAGAAAAACAATCCTGAACGGCGAATTATTCAGGAACGAGAGAAAACCTGTGGAGACAATGAATGGAAACAGCAGTGAATCAGCCGCGAAAACCACTGTCCCAAAGGCAGCTAAATAAAAATAGGAACTTTCAGACGCCCTTATGCTTGACCTATTTGCAGGTTGTCGAGGAAATTTACGCATCCGTGAAAGATTGTAAATGTTAACTAACATGAACGCTATCAAAAGAATCACAGAGAATCCTGCAACAAGAGAGTCAGGCAACATTTCACAGAAAATTAATATTCAACAATATCTAAGGTTTTGCAAAGAAAATTAGAAGAATTTGCGGTTTAGATGAGGCATTCTTTGAGGTAGTCGTCTAAGGTTTTAGCAGGCACCACTTCTATCTTGTAATCTTTGGTGTCCAGGGAGTATTGAAAATTTTTTTGCGGCACAACGACTTTCTTGAAACCCCAGTTTTCGGCTGCCTTTATTTTCTCGTACAATCCGCCTACAGCTGTGACCATGATTTGGTCGCCTACGCCTAAGTTGATTTCACCTGTGACTGCCACGTCTTGTCTTATTGGTCGTCCCTCGATCAGCGAGCAGAGCAGCATGGTCATTGTTACGCCTGCTGATGGTCCGTCGACGCCTGAGGCTTGGGAGAAGTCGATGTGGGTTAGATAGTCTTGAGCTATGTCGACGCCGTATTTGTGCAGTATGACGCTGCGCACCTTGGCTATACTGTCTGAGATGAAGGTTTCGTTCTTGCCCTTTGCAACACCTGTGACCTTGTAGTAGCCTTGCAGCGGGTAGTCACGGTTAACTTGGTTTCGCTTGACCATCTGCGCCTTCACTGTCAACACGTTTCCCGTCATTTCCCCACTGTAGGGGTCAGCTACAACGGCCAATCCATAGATTTGCCCGAGTTTGGTGCCTTTAGGTTCGATTTCAAGCAGCTTTCCGCGCTCGTTGAGCTGATGCTCTAAAATCTGTCTCTGAATGGTTTTACAGTGTTTGTCAATGGCTTCTTGAACGTGGCGTTGCTCAACTATGGCCAAGCCTTCATTCATGGCTAGAGTGGCTGCAGTTTTCACTATTGAAATCAATGGTCTGAACTTCGTTGACAAGGCGTCTTTTTTGTTGCTGCGTCTCCTGCCCTCATCCACGATTTCTTCGCAGGCTTCTCGGCTGAACGGAATCAAATGGAAACGTTGCACTTCCTGCGCTATGAACTGCACGTATTTGCGTCTGTTCTCAACCGTGTTGGGCATGTCGTTGTTCATGCGGACAACTTTGCCATAACCATAGATGCGGTCCATCAATGCTGGGTGAATCTGTCCAATCGAGTCGAAGTTGCCTGCCCCTACGAGGAAGCACATGCATGGGATAGGTTCGGTCGATACAGCCATGGCTGCAGTGCCGCTTGTTAACATGTGTCCTCTCGTGGTTATGGGCAGTTGACCGTCTTCTAACACGGTGAGCAGTGTTACGGCTTCGATGGGGTTTAGGTTCTTGATTTCGTCAATGTACAAGATGCCCAAGGACGCTCTGTGGACGTCGCCTGCAGTTACTCTCTGATGCTCGGGTGTGCCCATTCCGCCTGTTTGAAACGGGTCCCACGCTATGTCACCGAACAATTGAGACGACATGTGACCCGTAGCGTCAACAAATGGTGCGTGTTTAGAAGAGTTATCCACGAGCAACTTGGGTACGTTTGACTGTTGGGCTCCGCCGATGCCGCCTAGATTGAGAGCGCCTCCACCCATTCTGCCGAACCACCAGATGAATATGCCAAAGAATAGAAGAGAGCCAGCTGGAACAAAGATGAGGACAAGCGATGGAAACGCCTTAGCAAAGTAATCTAGGAAATTGTATGAAAAAGATTCTTGAAGAGTCAAGCCTTCGGCTATTCTGGGGTTCAGCGCCCACGTTTGAAACAGTCCGAAAAGTCCATACAAGCCTATAAGGAGCAGTGTAAACCCCAGACCCATGAGAAAGAATTGAATCACGCGGAGACCAGCTGAGACAACGAACTTTCTTTTCTCTTGTCTAAGCCTCTCCTTTTTAATGACTTCTTTGCCCTTGCCCGCCTCGCTCATTGAAACCTTAGGTTCGCTTGGCACGATTTTGTTCTTCCAGCAGAGCACGTCGAACAGTTTGATTTTGTTTTCTTTGTAAATCTCAGTTAGTTTTTCAGCTAAGGCTCTGCCAATCAACGATTTGCCTGTGCCTGGGTCGCCTAAAAGAAGCAGGTATGGTCCGGGGCTCAGCTTAGATTTGACAGAGTGTTTGGGTGCTTCAGGCTGTTCCCACTCGTTGTACCATTTCTGTTCTTCGAGGCACTTGAGTTTGTGAGCCCACTCGTCGAGACAGAGAAAACATTCCTGTAAGGCTCGATCTTGCCCGATAACCCACGAAATCAGGTTGTCGTCCACTGGAAAATCGTTCGTGCTTTTAAAATTAGCCCAGTCCCACTTCACTTTAGCTTTTTTTCCATTAACCGTTCGTTCAAGAATTTCGTTTTCTTTCCCGAAGTAGGCGTGATTGCCGTTTTTGGGGGCTTTCATGGAGAATCTCTAATGGCATCATTGTTTTCCAAAATTAAAGTCGTTATTTCAACACTTGTAATATGCCAAAAGCGGATAGAACACAATAACACCCGTATTTTGGAGCACCTTTAACCTTTTAAACTTAAAAGCACATGCTTCAGAATGAGTTTGGGAGGTTAATGCAGTTGAAGTATGAGGTACGGTACAAGCCGTCTTACTCAATGCTCGTTGTACAACTAGGCACAGGCGAATCCATAACTGCTGAGTCAGGTGCTATGACATACATGAATCCGAACATTGAAGTGAAAACTCGAATGAGGGAGAAGAGCCTCTTAGGCACTCTGGGACTGAAGTTTCTGGGCAGACAGTCCTTCTTCGTAAACGATTACACGGCAACTTCCGAGCAGGGAGAGGCAGCCTTTGTGTCGGCACCTGTCGGAGACATTGAAGTTCTTGAGGTTTCATCAAATAAGGGTTACATCGTCCAGAAGGCAGCCTACATAGCCTCAACACAAGACGTGAACTTGGACGTCCAGTGGCAGGGCTTCACAAAGGGCTTGTTTGGACAAGGGCTCTTCATGATTAAGGTCTCGGGCAAGGGCTTGTTGTTCATTAACACGTTCGGCGCCATCGACAAGCATACGCTCAAGCCGGGAGAAACAATGATTGTGGACAACTTTCATCTGGTTGCCTTCAGCGACACCTGCCAATACAAGGTGACAAAATTCGGTGGGCTCAAAGAAACACTTCTGGGCGGCGAAGGTCTAGTCACAGAGATAACTGGACCCGGCGACGTGTACATTCAAACGAAGAATCTGAGAGAATTCGTGGAATGGCTCTGGACTTTGTTGGAACCTAGGGTTCAGTCGAGAGCCCGATAGAAAAGCGAGCAAACACTTCTACGAGTGTGGAATAGTTACTCAAACATAACTCGCCTCAAAATCCACCATCTAAAACAACAAGTCTACACCATTTAACCAACAAGTTAAACGAACACAAACGAATAAGCCCAAATTTGAGCTTAAAGCACAAAACAAACCCAACAACCACTCCCCACTAAACGAAAGGCAAGTCAAGACGATAAGTCGAGACTCATCCCTCTCGTATGGTCTAGCTCGTATAACCACTGTAGCCATGTTATCCCATGTATTCTGAGATTTTGCGTTTGAAGTAGTATATGATGAATGAGACGCCACCGACACCACCGAAGATTATTCTGAACATCACGTTGTTGATTTGAAGCATGGAATCAAGAAGAACAGCTGTAATGTAGATTCCTAGTAGAGCCACGAAAGGTATCACAATGAAGTCTTCTATTGCTCTGTCAACACGGCTTTTTGCCAATTTGTTTTCTCCCCCCTTCTAAAAAAACACGTGCATCCGTCACTTAAAAACATAGAGAATGTTCTAGAGTTTACTTCTATCCAAAAATGTGTCAATATTGCCTATAGCATTTTGCCTGCTTTAGGGATTTCTGGAAGCCTCTAGAATACTTCATTCTAAGTCTTATCTTTATTGTGTTCGTCTTCTTTTTCTTTGAATCCTAACATGCCGAATACGGTTTCTATCAATTCTGGAGATATTAGAGCCAAAAGCCAAATTACGATACTGAAGAACAGAGCCATGCCTACTAAATAAGCAGACTTTAACCAAAAATCTGTTACCTCATTAAAGACTACACTATGAGCGAATTCAAAAAGCCACACTAGAACAAACAATGCCACTGTTACACGGAAGCAATTGAACCATGCTCTAAAAGAAAGCCACTTCTGATACTGCTCTTTTCTACTCTTGATTTCAGAGGAGATGCTTTTTTGGAAGCCTATTTTAATAAATTCTATTTCTTTTGAGGCTAATTGTTTCTTGACTGTTTTACGCACTTTTTCAATGATGCCTATTTGTTCTTTAGTTAATTGAACCTTGACTGCATCTGATACAACAATTGTTTCAGTAATAGTTACTTCTATTCTTCTACCCACTTCCTTCAGATTTTTTTCACATTTAGGACATATCGTATCCGTTGACTTGATTTGCGAACCACAATTTTGGCAGTAATACTTTGGCTCTGCCATACCCATCACGCTGTTTTCTTGCTTCAAAAATAGGTGTGCTTTCGACTTAAAAATCTAGAGAAAGAGAAAGAAAAAAAGGCTCTATTGTTTCTGTTTTCAGCAGGAGAGACTATGGCTTAAGGACATGACCCAGGAAATCTCCCTCTGTTGGTCTTTTCCACTTTGAAGTCACTATGTTAGCATGAAGGTCTAGAATGGCTTCTCTGCACTTTCCGCTCTTTATTGTATGAGTCTCTCCCGTGATTCTGTTACGGTCTGTAATTACTTTTCCGTTCGTGTCTGCATCATAGGTTACTATTCTGTCATTGTAAATGCGAGACCAACCGTGTTGGTTCATATGCATGACTCTCTCAAATTTCTTTGGCACTAGATTCACCTCTCAACAATTGATGGCAAATAGTTCTATATATATCAGTCGAAAAAAGCATAAATGAGAAAAGGGTGTCTAGTGGTTATTGTCGTTTTCAGCTAGGATTCGCTCTAGGTCTTTTTTTCGTAGATTTTGGCTAAGGCTTCGATTTTCATGTCAAGAGTTACTCTACCCGTTAAAGAGCGAACCCTTCCCCATCAATGTTATCCTAGCTTTTTCGAAATCCAGAATGGTTACTGTTATATAGTTGAACCTCTTTTTCTCCTACAATCTAGGGGAGCTGGGCATAACCCGGCTGAGAGGACGACTACATGCGTCGTCGACCCTTAGAACCTGAACCAGATAATACTGGCGGAGGGAAAAAACATGAGCAAAACTACGTCTGAAACAAAAATAATCGCTGAAGGAACCGTGATTATTGCGCTCACCGTTATTCTCAAAGACATTCTGCCACCAATCTATCATCTTCCACAAGGAGGTTCCGTAAGTGCCGCTGGCATGGTGCCGTTGCTGTGGTTCTCGTTAAGAAGAGGATTGCGTTCTGGTCTTGAAGCATCCACTGTTTACGGGCTTGTCCACATGGCTTTGCCAGGCAGCTACGTGGTTGATCCTGTACAGGCTCTACTGGACTATCCCATAGCCTTTGGAGCACTCGGTTTAGCTGGAATGTTCAGAAAGTATCCATTGATAGGAGTAGGTGTAGGAATCACTGGCAGATTCTTAGCTCACTTCGCTTCTGGCGTTTGGTTCTTTGCACAGTACGCTCCAGCGGGAATGAACCCTGCGGTTTACTCGGCTATCTACAATGGCAGCTACCTTATCATTGAGTTAATCCTAAGCGCAATAATAATGTACATAATTCTCAAAAGAAAGCTGCTTGACATCTACATCTAACTGCTAGCTTAATAATGAATCAGCTTCCCTTTTTTTATTTCTTATTTACTCTTAAATAGTTCTAATATGTCTACTTGACCAGAGTGGTGTCACCTTTGGAAGACACTCAAAAGAAATTCACCCTTGAAGAACTGAAACAGTTTGATGGCAAGAATGGCAGACCAGCTTACATAGCTTACAAGGGCAGCGTCTACGACGTCACTGAAAGCTACCTCTGGATTGAAGGTGACCATCAGGGACAACACGAGGCTGGAAAGGACTTGACCAATGAACTGAAGTTTGCACCTCATGGAGAAGAAACCCTTGAAAGAGTTAAGCGCATAGGCGTATTAGTTTCAGCTTCTGATAAGAAGGGGAATTAAAGAGACATTGTCCACAAAGGAAAACATACGCTTTGAAGAACTCCGCCCAGACCTTTGGCCTACCATAGAGCGTCTGTTTGGTCCCAACGGAGCCTGCGGCGGCTGCTGGTGCATGTGGTGGCGAGTAGAAAGCCGCAAGGCATGGAACGAAATTAAAGGTGCCCGCGCAAAAGAAGCGTTCAAAAATCTTGTCCAAAGAGGGAAGGCACACGGCATGCTGGCTTTTGCTGGAGACGAACCTGTGGGATGGTGTTCTTTGGGACCACGCGCTGACTTTCCAAGCTTAGAGCGAGTACAAGCATACAAACGCAACGACACAAGCGATGTTTGGTCAATAAACTGTTTCTTCATCCATCGAAAATGGCGTGGAAGAGGATTGTCACAGGGGCTTTTGAAAGCGGCTGTGGAAGCAATGCAAAGACACGGCGTAAAAATAATTGAAGCTTATCCAGTGACGACGACAAAAACTGGACGGAGACTCGGCGCTTTCTTGGCTTTTACAGGTCCGCTAAGAATCTTTGAAGAATCTGGTTTCGAGACTGTACAGGCGATTAATCCATTGAAGCCATTGGTGAGGTTGGAAACAAAGAAATAAACCGCTCGTGATACTGACCCTGAAAAGTTAATGCTTAAATAACAACGTCTCATACTTTTAATCGCAACTTGTCACGAGGAGTTAATGGGTTTGAGTGAACAAAAGAAATGGGCTGAAAAACTCAGTTCCCAATGCGGTTTAAGCTCCGCGTTTCTCACATCGGTCTTAGAGGAATTGAGCGAGAGCTGCTACGGTGACGCAAGAACCTCTCAAGAAATCATCAGAGAGCTCACGTTGAGCTGTCAAATGAACGAGGGCGAGCTGAAACGATTCGTAAGCGAGGTTTCCAAAAACTGTCCCATCGACTCAAAGAAACTGCACAGCGAGGTTGCTAAAGCGAAAGGTAAGAAGGACACTGCTTTTAAAGCAGTTGGCAAAGTAGGAGCGAGAGGAGTCGTTGAACGCGAAGGCGTCCGCTAGCAAAGGCAAATGGGATTTTTCCTAAAAACTGCGGGTTCGCTCAGTCTTCTTAAGAATTCTAATTTCTTTAATATGGTCAGCTTTATCGAAGTTTCAAATATTGTCTATGTTGAAGCTTGACTCGTCTTGAGTTTGGCGGGCGGAGTTTCAAGTGTCGGTTTATAATGGTTTCAAGATTCTCTGCTTTTACATTGTTGTAGATTGTGCCCTTTGGATAAACGAGCACGTTTGGACCGATTTCGCAGTCGTCTAGGCACGTGCTCTTCGAAACTTTCACCACTTCCTTCAAGTTTCGGTCTTTTACTATCTGCTTCAGTCTTTCGTAGAGTTGTTGTGAACCCTTGGTTGAGCAGTCGGAGTCGTTGCAGACAAACACATGTAGCCTATAAAGTGCCACAGTTAAACATCCTTTCCCGCTAGATGGTTTCTATTTTGTAGAGAACCTTCAACCCTTTCAACGTTTCATGTACGTTGTTACACAGTTGAAGCACTTCGTCCAGCGTTACCTCTCGTTTCCAATCGTAAACGTGGTCGTAGTGTCCCTTGACTGGTTTGAAACCCATGGATTGAAGCTTCTGCGCCACAGCTGACGGCTCTGCTCCTTCACTGCTAAACCAAACAGTGAGATAAGTCTTCATCGTTATGACTCCTCTACTGCTCCTTCATCTCTTTTAGGGTGTTTAAGCAGTTTGTCATCATTTGCTTACATTTTTCTCTTGTTTCCACTGACATTTCTTTCATCATTTTTTGGCAGTCGACAGTGCTGAAGTTTTGCGCCATGTTTTTCATCATTATGGGCATCATTATCTTCATCATTTCTGTCTTCTCTTCTTCGCTTAGGCTTGTCATAAACTCTTGAATCATCTTCTGCTTTTGCTCCTTGCTCATGTTCTTTATGAAATGCCTCATCAATTCTTCCAATGTCGCCGACCTCTTAATCATTTTTCATGTTTGAATCAGATAAATTATTCCATGCCATCATTGCATCTTAGAAGTTTTAGGGGTTTCTTTTGCCTCCACAATGTGGGCACTTGTCGTATTTTTCATCGTAGAGGTTGTTGCAGTAGGGACAGCGAATCTTCACTATTTCTCTGATGATTTCACGCTCTTTCACAACGGCTCCAGATTCCTCATACTGTGACTGAGCGGGCTTGCGAAGGATTCTGTAAAAATTGATGGCTGCTGTAAGGACGATTATGATTAAGACTATGACAAACACAATTAGGAACATAGATGGGAATATCTCCAAGAGCGACAGCAATTGCTCGTACCCTTACCATAAAGAATGTTGGGTTTGTTTCTAAGGCTTGCGGAATAGAGGAAACTAATCATTTACTTGTCTTTGCGTCTGTAAATGATGGTTCCGCATTCCTTGCAGTAGTCGAAGTTGGCTTCAGTGTTTTCAACTACATTTGTGCGTTTGCATTCGTTGTTTGGACACTTCATAAAGTGTTCTCACACTCTCCTGAAGAGGCTGTATTCAAGCGGCTCCTGCTCGTAGCATGGACAACTCTTACATAACGACCCTTTCACGGTTTCTTTTAGCACGCAGCAATAGATTTTTTTAGCCATGGAGATTGCCTGCTTGCAGTTGCTGGAAAAAACCTTCGGAGTTGAAGGCAGCTTTCGAGTTAGTTTTGGTTTTGAAATGATTTCGAATCGACGCTTCTGGTATTCTTCGAATCGCTGCTGGTATTGTTTTGGAAAAGTTAGGTCAAATTTGTTCTGCCCGGTTTCTTGCATAAGTAATCATCTCGTCATACAGTCGTTTGTGTGGTTAAAAATAGGTTATGAAGTTGGAATCCGAATTTAAGAAAACTAAACATAAAAACGTTGGAAAACAGGAAATCCTTGCTGATGGAGAATCGACGACGTTTGGCCATTAGAAACTTTGGAAAGATGCCAAAGTGTAAAAAATGTTGAGGTTAGATGTTGGGTAGGTTTAGTGTTGTTTACTTCCAGTTTTTGTAGTTTTCTTGAATTGGCGTTGTTGGCATCGTGTATGTGTGAATCACGCCTGGAACTCTGGCTAGCCAATTTTGCACAAACTCGATGGCGTGTTCGTGGTCTTTTGCTTCGTACCAGACGCAGTTGTCCCATTCTCCGAAAACATTGCCAACATAGTAAACATTGGTGCCTGGGTTTCTTGTTCTTTTGGGCAAGGCTTTCAAACCCTTCAACGCTTGGGGTGTCTTTGCTCTGTCAATTCGCAGAAGAGTCCAATACAATGGCAATCGGCTTCACCTCCCTCCAAATTTGTTGGTTGCGATTTTGTTTTAGAATTTTTATATAATTTATGAACGGAAACTATTAATCTAAGATAATCGAAAAACCAAAAGAAATCAATATCAGCGCTAAAAACACATTTGTTGTTGTCACCCTAGTTAAATAAGTTGAAGAATCAAGCATGTTATTTGAAACTCACAACAGAAGGCAACTGAAGTAATGCTTAAAGTTCCAACGGTGAAGCTTGGGAAAACTGGATTAAGGGTGTCAAAACTGGGTTACGGAACCGTGGATTTCAGAGACCCTCTTAATCTTAGTCCTGAGCAGGGTGGTCGAATCTTGGTTGAAGCGTGTGAGCTGGGTGTGAACTTTTGGGATACGTCGGATGATTATGGCAGTCACCCTCATGTTGCTTGGGCTTTGAAGCATTTGCCCCGAAAAAAGGTTGTCGTGTGCACTAAGACAAGCGCCACAAACAGCAAAGCCGTGAAGAAAAGCCTTGTGAGTTCGCTGAGGGAGCTTGACACAGATTACATAGATATTTTCTTGTTACACTATGTCACGTCTGACTGGATTGACGGCTGCAAGCCTGTATTTAAGCAGATGAACGACCTGAAATCGACTGGAATGGTTAGGGCGGCTGGGCTGTCCACGCACAGTGTCTCCGTTGTGAGAGCAGCCTCAGAAATCGAGGAAGTGGACGTAATCATGACCATCTGCTGCAACGCCAGCCAAGCGGTTGTTAACAAGTTTCGTGACTATATTCCACTAGAAGACGGTTCAATAAATGAGATGTTTGATGCGGTTAAGTTGGCGCACACGATGGGAAAAGGAACAGTGGCTATGAAGGTTCTGGGAGGTCGTGTGCGGGGTCCCGCGCCGCCTCTGGTCAAGGATTATGAGTCGTCTATAGGGGCGATTGCAAAACTGGATTTTGTGGATGCGATGGTTATTGGAATGAGAAGCTTAGACCAAGTTAAAAAGAATGTGAAAGCTGTTTTCTCTAGTTAACAAAGACCGATGCAGCAAGTAGAAGTTGTAGGGTTTCATTCAGTATTTGCATCGACTTTTTTGGGACTCGTGTCGGGGTACGCTTTAGCTATTTTCGTATCTTTTGTTTTTGGTTCAAACTTTTTTGACGTTATCACTGCGACTGAGATTAGTATTATGGTTGCAGCTATCGTACTCCTGATGGTTGGTTGCTCGTTTGCGAGTGCCCAGCCTAGGAGTAATGCGACAACGGGGTTTATGTAAGCGTAGGTGGCGATTCGTGAAGGTGCAGTTTGTTTAAGGAGCCAGATGTAGGAAGTGAACGCGATGAGCGAGCCGAAGACGATTAGATAAAGCCAAGCAATCAACGAGCGCTGGGACATGCTGTCTAATCTTAAGCCTGTTAATTCTCCTGTGGCTATGCTTGTGACGAGGAGTAGGAGTCCGCCAGTTATCATCTGTAGAGCTACTGCCATGAAATGCGAGTCTGGAAGCCTTGCAGAGCGAGAGTAGAAGGAGCCTATACCCCAAGCTAGAGCCCCGATTAGAACGGCGAGAGCGGCGGTTGGTCCCATTGTGCTTCCGCCTAAGCTTGGCAAATCTCCAACTAATATGATTACGCCGATGAACCCCGCCATCAGCACTGCAATAGCTTTTCCGTTGGGCTTTGTCTTATTGTGGATGGACTCTATGGAGGCTAACCAGAGGGGCACGGTTGCCACCAAGATTGAGGTTAACCCGGATGGTATCCACTGCTCTGCCCACACAACCGCACCGTGTGCAATCAGCAACATTAAGCCACCGATCACGAGGGCTGCATACCAATGTGAACGGGAGGGGGCTGAGGCGCCGCGAAGTCGAGTTACAGTGTAGAGTAGAATTCCTGCAATTATCCAGCGGGTTCCAGCCGTGAAGAAGGGAGGCGCGGTTTCGATGACGAAGCGTATGGCTAGGTAGGTTGAGCCCCAGACGAGACAGACTATTGTGAACGCAAGGGTCACGTTGAGACGCACAGTGTCACCCTCAAGCTTTGCAGTAACTACATCAAAGATTGTTAAAAACATAGTTGATGCAACAGGCAGGATTGAACCCGCGAATCCCTGGGGTAAGGTGTGCTAAGTTTTAAGAATGGAACCACTGAAGTAATTTCATTCGTCTTGAATACTGCTAAACCAAAACTGCTGTTGCTAAACGTGAGGTTTGGAATTTGGTTGTGCTTGAGGTTCGCTCGAAACTGGGGAAAATAGTCAGGTTAGATGAGGATAGGTGGAAGCATGTTTTGGAGCATCTGGAGATGAAGGAACAGATTTTCAAGATAAAGGAAACTCTGGTCGATCCGGATGAAGTTAGAGAAAGTGTACGTGATTCTTCAGTTTGGTTGTTTTATAAGCTTTACATTAATAGTCCAGTGTCCGAGAAGTATCTGCTTGTAGCCGTGAAGCTTTTGAATGGAGAAGGTTTTATAGTGACGGCTTTCTTTACTGATAAAGTGAAGAAGGGTGGCTTGATTTGGAAAAAGAGCCGTTGAGGGTCTGGTTTGACCCTGAAGGCGACCTTCTTGAGGTTGAGTTAGGTAAGCCTCGGAAAGGTTTCTTCAAAGACGTTGGAGACGATGTCTTTCTTAGAGTAGATATGAAAGGAAACGTATTAGGATTCGCCATCCTCAACGCCACAAAAAGAATGAAAAAACTACGAGAAGTGGAACTGCCCATAAAAGCTTCTTTTTCCAAGATTAAACAAGCTACCTAAATCAGCATTTCAGTCACTGGTTGTTTTCGACATAGTATCTTCTACCAGAATTAGTGCAGCGGACAGATGCGAACCCCCTACCGGAAAGGATTTACTTTCATATCTCGCGCAAATAATTAGCTAATCGACCGAGTCGCCAAAAATCTCCTTTAGAGATAAAGCCTCAAGACCTGAAGGACTATAAGACGTTCTCAGTGTTTCCATCGAGTTAATTATCTGATTGACGTTTTGTTTCACGTATTCATCTCTCATATCGATGACCCCAAGATCAATGCAAATATCTCTGTAGATTTCGCAGAGCAAATTGAAGAAGAAAGACCATTTTTCTTCGGGGTTTAATGTTTTCTTGTAAGAAATCGCATCCTGCTTTGTCGAAAATGACCACTTCCTTATGAGAAGAGCGCGTTGAAAAGGCAATACTTCAAGTCCTCCGATTCCATGTAAATCAATTCTTAATGCTTGCTCCGTTCTAACACGCTTCTTTTTCATTATTCTTACAACAAAAAACAATGCTTCAGCGATATCACCAATTATCCAGCTCAAGTAATACCTTCCAGCCTCCGAGTTTTGACTGAGAGGCATTACTGCATGAAAGAAGCCATCGGAATCCATCCTAACAAAACTCTCAGGTGATTTGCTCTTAAATTCAAAATATCTTCTTCTTGGAACAACCTCACCAAGACGGGCTCCGAAAACGTACGGGATGCAATTCATCAGACTCAGATTCCCTTCCGTTGTAGGTAGCCATTCTTCAGTCTCGCTTGTGGGTCCTATGAAGATCTCCATTAGCGGTTTCTGTGGAGGTTCTCTAACTCTTTTTCTTTCTGTACATCGACTTTCAAATATGGTTTTTTCAGGGATTTTTAGTGGGATTTTGATGCTCTTGATAAGAGTATTTATGTTCGCCTTCAATTGTGGGATTTCGTGGGCACTATAGAGTATTGTGCGAAATGTCCTCGTATCGAATGGTATGTCTTTAGCAGTCTGACTTAGAAGAACTACGTATTTTTGAAGCCCAAAAGCTAATCCGAGTTCGAGAAATACGTTTGGGTTCCTTCCCGTGAGGTCTGCAATGACAAGGCTCGCTTCTTGTGTGTTCTTACATATCGTGCAGATTATTTCGGGAGTGTCGAATTTTTCGTCTGATCTATGACAAGTCCAACCCAAATCCTCGAGCGTTGCTTTAATTCCGCTTCTATAGACTTCTTGTAGTTCTTTTTGGAAAGGCATGTAAACAAAAGCGGTGTTTGCTGCTTCGTTTATCGAAAACGGGCATGGTTGAAGGTTCTTGAAGCATATCCTCAATTTTGTGTAAGCTCCTGTTACTGTACGAATACTCTAATTAATACGTTCAGGTTCTTGAATATTAAATCAGTTAATCTGATTTCCAAAAATCTTAGAGTAGCGTCCAAGTCAATGCGTAGCCTAAGAGGTCATCTACAAAATTTCTTTTCGAGTGCTTTTTTTATTTCCAATATGTCTTGATAATCAACATTCCATCTTTCTGCACCTTCGATTGTTGTGCTCACATAGCAGTAGACTTTCAGTTTGCCTCCGGAATCAAGTTTCTCAAGACTTGACGGCTTAAGACCTTTTAGTGTTAAAACAGGGTTATTTTGATCGGAAACGGAAACTATAACAAGCTCGTAGCTCGGTTCATCTAGAAGTAGCCCCTCCTTTTTCAGAAAAGAATTCAATCCTTTAATTGGCACATCATGGCATATTCCTTCCACTTGATCCCTTTCCGAAGAACAAATTGTAAATGCAAGACCATGTTTTTCCGATTTATTGCCAAGAATTCTTTTGTAACCCTTAAGAACACCTTTCTTAACATTTTCAAGCCCAAATTCGTAGCCGTTTCTTCTAGTATCTTCTCTGAATTTTCCCTCATTCATGTTGCTACCATAACTGAAGAATCTCAGGCAAGCAAATCCATTAGGCATAAATTTCGAGCTGTATTCATGCAAAACCACGTTAGAACATTTTGAAATTCTTTTGGAAATCGATTCAATATTGCTAGTCATAGACATACCAGACTAAGTTTTGATTCAGTTATGGTGCAGCGGGCAGGATTTGAACCTGCGAACCCCTACGGGAAAGGATCTTGAGTCCTTCGCCTTTGACCTGGCTTGGCGACCGCTGCTATGTTTCAAGACTTCTCACGTTGGTTTCTATTAATTCTTTCCAATACCCGACATCACCACCCTATTTGTTATGTGTGATTTTTATACAACACACTCGAGTAGAAGAAGGTTAAAGGGACTCAGCCCCTTCTTCTTCTAAAATTAGTTACTTCCCACAAAACAGCATTATGGTAAACGTCACTTTTGGCAACATGGAAAGTCACTTTTGACAACATTGAAAGTGCGCCAACCCCACCTCAAACACAACCAGAAACACCAATCAAAAACCTAAACAGAACCCAAAACACAAACAGAACGGACTGAGCCTATACTCAAAAAATTTTTTCTCACACCCATACTAAGCCCCCCCTCAACCTCAAACAAAAACAAACAAGCAGACATACACCAAAACGAAGAAAAAAAGAGAATAAGAAAAACATCAGAAAATGCCCTGACTCTACAGCCCAAGAACCTTTATGACCTCGTCGGCGCTGTAATAGGTTCGCTCAGGCAGGTTCTTCTCAAACCATTCCTTGTCCCCCTTTGGAACATCCGACATGTTGTTACACGATTCAACCAGCTCCTTCTTAGTCGCAGGGTAATCCGCATGAGCCCGAATGTGCTCTATAACCTCTTTCTTCTTTACTGGCATAGCTTTCACCTCCACATCATTAATCTCCGAATAGAACAGAGGATAGCAGCTGACTTAAAGCAGACGTCTACACCCGATTGCAAACAGAACTAAATGTGTACTCTGAAAGATGCAGCCAATGACAAATCATTCGATCAACGTACCAACACTTTCACCCTTGACCGCCAACAAAACGTTCTCAGGCTTAAACCCGTTCACAATCACAGTCTTAATCTTCCTCTTACGCAATGTGCGCACGGCTTCAGGGTCAACTATTTGGTGGATACCCGCCCTATGCCTATCCGTCTTAAACAGTTTCGACAAATCATCAAAGCTGAGCGAATCCAGCTTGCGCGCGTCAGGAAACTTCCTCGGGTCACGGTTATAGATTCCCTCCTGGTCTGTTGCCTTCACCAACAAGTCAGCGTCAACTCGCTCAGCCAGCAGGGCGGCAACCGTGTCGGTTGTCATCCCAGGCTTTAAACCACCCATAACCACAATTTTTCCCTTCTTAAGCAGGTTGGTCGCGTCTTCAATCGTGGTTGGAACAGTAAAGGAACCAGACTTTCCCAAGCGCAAGACAAACAGCTGAGCCATAACACGTGAAATCGAAATAGCCACTTCATCCTGATATGGTTCGCTCAACCCCATAGCCTTAGCTGTCCGTATCAATTCCCGAGAAAGCGAGCCGCCTCCAACCACCGCCGCAACCTCATGACCTTGACGCTTTAAACCTTGAAGCAGCTCCACGTAACGGTTCATTAAGGCTGGGTTAAACGGAGAAGCAACCACCGACCCACCGACACGAATCACAAGCCTCAAACAGGAGCACCATCCACCAACACTAAACGTTAGATTCACACAACAGCAAATAAAACTGTCCATCCCTCAAGAAAGACTGCTTTCAGAAAGCAAATTAGCCACTCTCATGATAACATGTCTTTGGCGAAAACAGTCATGTTAAAGTCCGAGCAGCCTCTGAAACTGTTTTTCTTGGGCACGGGTGGGGGAAGATTCGCCACCATGACGCAGAAGCGCAGAACTGGCGGAATCCGAATCCTGTACGAGAAAGTCAACGCTCATCTAGACCCAGGTCCAGGCGCCCTTGTGTACTCTCTTGAGGCTGGGCTTGACCCCCAGAAGCTCAACGGCGTGTTGATTTCTCACTGTCACCCAGACCATTACAACGACGCTGAAGTTTTCATCGAAGCCATGACACGAGGCATGACGAGGAAAAGAGGCTTATTGGCGGCTGCTCACAGCGTCCTCCACGGAGGACAGCAATGCGAACCCTCAATTTCAAAGTATCACCAACAAATGCCCGAGCAAGTTGTTGACGCCAGACCCGGCACATCATTCAACATCGATAGCATACACGCAACAGCGGCGGAAGCCAGACACACTGACCCAGACGCCGTCGGCTTCCGATTTGAAACCCCAAACTTCGGCGACATCGCCTACACCTCGGACAGTGAATACTTCGAAGGCATCGGCAAGCCCTACCAAGGGGTGCGCCTCCTGATTCTGTGCGTTATGCGTCCCGCTGGCAGCCCTTGGAAAGGGCACATGACAACAGACGACGCCATCAAAATAACCGACGAAGCCAAGCCTGAGATGACGGTTTTAACCCACTTCGGGATGAAAATGGTATTCAAGGGACCTGAAAACGAAGCTAGAGTAATTCAGCAGAAGACTGGAATTCCAACTGTTGCTGGCGCAGATGGCATGCAAATATTTGTAGGCGAGAACATCTTGGTGCAAACAGCACGCAGACAGAAGGGTTTAAACGAGTTTGTGTAATCTTAGCAGCGTCGCTTATTCTACACGCTGTCTTCAACAACAGATATGTCTTCGTCCAGCTTGTGTGCCTTTGATTTAACCTTCTGGCTCGGTTTGCCGAAGCGCAGTTCTCTGATTTTGTGCATGGCTTCGAGGTCTGCTTCAAATGCTTCCAGTTCCTTTGGTCCGTAGACTGTTGCGGCTGTTTCTTGGCTTAAGGCGATGTTTTTCTCCTTCTTATACTTCCAGACCGCCGTGTTGAAATTCATGAATGGCGTTGAAAGCGTCTTTAGGCTGCTTTCTAGTTCTTTCTTCTCCTGTGGGAACGGTTGAAGGTGTATGCTTTCGTTAGAGTAGAGTTCTCGCCACAGGGCTTCAGTTGCGAAGGGACAGATGGGCGCTAAGAGTCTAAGTATAGTGTTCAGGCATGTGTGAAGCGTGTACCATGCTCCACGCTGCAGCTTTTCATCGAATTCCCCGTGCTGGTTGTAGGCTCTGGACTTGACAGCTTCAACATAGTGGTCGGCGAAAACATTCCATGCAAAACCTCTAACTGCGTTGGCTGGGATGTACATGTCTAGTTCGTCGTAGCCTCGTTTGCATTCAACAATTAAATCGTTGAGTTGGGCAAGAATCATTTTGTCAAGAGCAGCTAGCTCAAATTTGTCGTTTACGATTGGGAACGAGGAGATGAATCTTGCTATGTTCCAGAGCTTCGTTATAAACAAAGCTGCGGACTTCACTCGCTCTTCTGAGAACCTGTAGTTTGAGCCCAGTCGTGATTCAGAGGCGCTCCAGAACCTGAATGCGTCGGCTCCATGTTTTTTGAACATGGTTTCAGGGTAGACAACGTTGCCTTTAGACTTGTGCATGGGTTCACCTTTGGCGTCCATTCCCATGCCTGACAACCTAACACCTTTGAACGCGGGCTCCTTGAAGAGCAGATAAACCCGGAGGATTGAGTAGTAGAGCCAGCTTCTCACGATGTCCATGCCTTGGGGTCGAAGTGAGGCTGGGAATGCCTTGTGGAAAAACTCGTTGTCTCTGCTGTAGCCTATGATAAAGAGTTCTGATATGCTTGAATCAAACCAGGTGTCGAAGGTTCGTTGTTCTCCAATAAACTCTTTTGACCCGCATTCGCAGTGGGTGAAGGGCGCTTTCTCTCTCCACGGTTGATAATACTTCCCGGGTTCAGGCAGGTGAGGTTTGCCACATTTCCTACAGTACCAGACTGGGATTTCGGTTCCGTAGAACCGTCTGCGAGAGATAGGCCAGTCGATTGCGATGGAGTCAATCCAGTTGTCTAGGATCTGTTTCAATTCTTTGGGGTAGAAACGCATCTTCTTCACAATTGCCCTGATGTCTTCTAAGAACTCAAGTTGTTTGAGATAGTATTCAGGCATGGCTATGAATTCGATGGGGTTTTCGGATCGCCAGCATGTTGGGGTTCGATGAACAATCTTCTCTTGCTTGACAATCAAGCCTTGGTTTTGTAGGTCTTGGGTTATTTTTTGTCTGGCTTCTTCAACCAACAGCCCCTTGTAGGGTCCTGCTGCCTCATTCATTCTGCCAATTTGGTTTATCGCTATTATGCCCTTGAGGTTTAGTTCTCTGAAGAGTCTTAGGTCGGAGTAGTCGCCGTAGGAGCAGGCCATCATGAGGCCTGTTCCAAACTCTGGTTTGGCAGAACCGTGGGCGAGTATGGGGGCTTCTTGGTTGAAAATGGGCACAATGGCCGTTTTACCTTTCAGGTGGTGATATCTTGAATCTTCCAGGTTGTAGAGAACTGCTGCGCAGGTGCAGAGTAGCTCTGGCCTTGTCGTTGCGATTATTATTGTTTCGCCTGTTTCTTTGACCTTGAATTTCATGTAGTTCAAGCTGGTTTCGGTTTCTGTGTAGTCTATTTCGGCGTCGGCTATGGTGGTTCTGCAGACGGGGCACCAGTTTGAGGGGCGGTTGTCTTCGTAGACTAAGCCTTTCTTCCACATCTCTATGAATGTCGCCTGCGTTATGCTGCGGTATTCTGGGCTGTCTGTTCGGTAATGGTTGGTTACGTCGCAGCTCATGCCCATTCTGCGGATGATTTGAAGAAGTTGGGCTTCAACTTTGTCTAGGAATTCCTTGCATATGTTAATGAACTCTTCCCTTGGGGTTTCATGGGCGTAGATTTTTGATTCTTTTTCAACCTGAACTTCAACTGGTAACCCGTTTCTGTCCATACCTATTGGAAACAGAACCTCGTTTCCTTTCATGCGGAAGTAACGGGCAATCATGTCGATCTGTGCGTAGTGTGCTGCTCCAGCAACGTGCCACGGGCCAGATGCGGTTGGCGGCGGTGTATCGATGGAGAATATGGGTTTGTTTGACTTCTTGTTGAACTTGTATATGTTCTCTTTTTCCCAGAATTTAATCTGTTCTTCTTCTCGCTCTATGCTCCATCTTGACGCTTTTATCTTCGGCTTGAAGGTTCTTTGGCTCTCACTCTGTTCTTTCATGTTTTTCCCTCTTGTTAAATGCTATAATGGTCGACAGGGGGATGGCTTGAATGGTGTAAACTAATGTGCTTAAAAGAATTTGTGGCAGACCTAATCGACTTGGCAGGCGTTCATCTCAAGACAACCTCACTGCCCAATCAACATTCCTTAAAAAGAGATTTAAACCTTATGGATTGAAGCTCTGGAAGGAGCGGGGAATTTAACACAAAATTGTTTTGGTTGTCACATCGAAGATTGTTTCACAAGTCATAAAAGCGTCAACATGATAATTGTTATCTACTTGTGAAAGCCACTGGATTGTATCGAGGAGAAGGGAGAAGGAATGAAAAAAGCAGTTTCTGGAATAGTTTTGATGTTGCTGTTAACCAGCATGTTATCATCGGCATTTATCATTCAACAGGTAAAAGCAACGGGAACTATTTTCATATCTGCTGATGGAAGCATTAACCCACCAACAGCGCCGATTCAACGAGACGGCGATGTCTACACTTTTACTGATAATATTATTGGTTATTCAATTTTGGTCTCGGCAGACAACATAATAATTGATGGAGCGGGATACGCTCTTGAGGGGCCTCTGGGAGGCCTAGCGACGGGAATAGATATCAGTGGAGTCAATGTGACAATCAAGAATATGGAAATCAAATCATTCGAGTTTGGTATCTGGCTCTATACTTCAAATAACAAAATATACGGAAACAATATAACGGCGAACGGCTTGTTTGAAGGAGTTGGAATTTATCTCGAAAGTTCATTCAACATCATAGATAGAAACAACATAACAGTCTCTAACAACTTCTGGTTCGACATTGGCATCTGTCTTGGAGGAAGCAACAATGTAATAACCGATAACATATTAACAGGTAGCGGTTTGGTCGTTGGGAATTCTTACCAGAATATTGTGGAAAATAATATTGTGAATGGTAAACCCCTTATTTACCTTGAGGAAGCATCGGATTATAGCATAGGGTATGCAGGTCAAGTTGTACTGGTGAATTGTAACAACATTAGAGTAGGAGACCTTGATTTATCTAACATATCCGTCGGGGTACAATTGTGGGAGACATACAACAGTCTTATATATGGAAACAGTGTAACAGCGAACGACCTAGGTGGCATCTGGCTCTCCAAGTCTTCATATAATAGTATATATCGAAACAATGTAACAGTGAACGGGCCCTTAGGCATTGGGTTGTTTGGAGGCGTTGCACTCATAGAGTCTTCCAACAACATCATATACGAAAATCGTATAGTAAATAATCCGCGTGGCATCTTTTCTTCAGGCTCTTCAAACAATGTAATCTACCATAATAGCTTCGTAAACAATTACTATCAAGTTTCAACCTCTGAATTCATGAACGTTTGGGATGATGGTTATCCTTCGGGCGGCAACTACTGGAGCGACTACACTGGAGTTGATGCTAATACAGACGGCATAGGCGACACACCATACATCATCGACGACTATAACAGAGACCGCTACCCCCTCATGAAACCATGGACAGCAATACCAGCCAGTGACATATACTGGCTTGCAAAAGCAATCATGTCAGAGGCAAGTGTTGGAACCCAAAAAGAACAGATCGCCGTTGGATGGACCGTTTTAAATCGACTTGATAGCGGTAGATTTGGAGATAGTATCGAAGATGTTGTAAAAGGTGGGTACGCATATAACCAAGAGCCCACCGAAGAGATTAGAGCTTTGGCTAAAGACCTTTTAGAAAGGAAAGTTCAAGACCCTACTGAGGGCGCAATGTTTTTCTTTTCTCCAAGAAGTATGCCCAAAGAAGGTGACGACACGACTGGGTTTGATGTAGGCGGTGGGCTTCACCAAGTTCCTTATGATGGTCAAAATAAAAAAGTCTGGTTCCCGAGCTGGGCAAAACCTGAGAAGGGGACAGAAATAACCGAATACACTATAAGATATTTGACAGCTGAAAAAATGCCGAGAAAGCTCGAGTGGCGAAATCTCACAGGTATTAGGAATTGGTATTTTATGTTTTATCGTCCTTTCACAAAGCAGATACAGACCAGAGGAGAAAGCCCAATGGAGCTCAGGGTTATTGATTCAGAGGGACGGGTTACTGGTTTAGTGAACGGAACAGTAGTCATTGAGATTCCAGAATCAGATTACTTCGAAAACACTGTCACAATATTCTTTCCAAACGACACCTATCGATATTTAGTGGCTGGTACAACGCAAGGGTTATACGGTTTAACGGTGACTGCTGTTACAACACAGGAAAACATTACTTTTTCTGCTCTCGACATTCCTACCTCAGCCGAGGCAATTCATCAATACACTGTTGATTGGGATGCTCTTTCTCTGGGTGAAGAAGGCGTTACTGTTATGGTGGATGCGGATGGCGACGGAGTGTTTGAGCATATTTTTACTTCGGATAATGAGCTTGCTCATCTGCCAGGCGACATCAACAGCGACGGCAAAGTAGACATAAAAGACATTGCTCAAGCTGGATTAGCCTTCGGCTCTTACATTGGTCATCCAAGATGGAACCCCATAGCCGACGAAAACGAAGACGGCAAAATCGACATAAAAGACTTGGCTCTGATAGCCAAAAACTTCGGAAAAACATACCTTTAAACCACCCATTAAATCACCGCAAACTGCATGGAGAACGTGGCACAACCGGTAGAAGAAGGCTAAAGGCGCTGTTCCTCTTCTTCTTCAAAAATTAGTTTCAGCCAAAGACACAACAATGAACTTGTTAGTGTTACCTAAGGCGTAGTCATCACTAACAGCACACAAATTTTTCACAGCTCCTGTCATCAAAAGCCCGTCGTTATTATTACTGTTGTCAAGCAAGAGTTAATAACACACGCTTTCACACAGCTTTTCGGACAAGCCTTGTTGATGACACTAGGAACGATTAGTCATCAACACCCACACGGTTAACAGAGTTCAGCTTGAGAGTTTGAACCTGAGAATAGCGGCGATTCCGCCGAAAGAGTTCTTGAGCATCTGCCCCTCCTCAGTCTCAGTCGCTATAATTTCCACGTTGGCGCCAACCTGCTCGGCTAATTCAGCAAAGTCTTCGATAATGTCTCTTGTCTCCGCCACCGCCAGAGACGGAGCCTTACATTGTGGGCAAGGCTGTCCAATCAAGCTATGCTCAAAGGGCGGCAACGCCTGCTCCCGCATCGTTTCCTGCCGCTGGTAATCGCAGTTGTTACATTTTACAGTTGCCCGAACTATGTTCAAGCCTTCAGACAGAAGCAGGGTATCAACCGCGCCAGCCTCCAAAGCTCTTTTAACCTCCCCATCTCCGTATGTAACCAAACCCGTGTCATGTCCAATCTCGTAAAGAAATTTCTGCACTATCCTTTTTTCTTCCACGAAGCGAACCTGCTTCAAAATTTCTGGTGCGCGGTCCACAACTTCCTCCACGCCCTGCTCCTCAGTGTAAGCCGTGTCAACAGTGTCAAGGATTTTCTCCTTCAACATGTAATTGAGGAAATCACCCTTCTCAAAATCATACTTGGTCGGTCCAGGTCCACCCATTATCAAGCCTTTCAGCGTTGGTATCGAAAGAAAGATTTCGTTGGCGTGTTGGCCGACTCGCTTGAAGTAGCTGAGCAGGTTGGCTTCCCTTAATCGTTCAAATCTGCGGGCGGACTGACCTCCTGCTCTGTGCTTGCCTGGTATTCCCGAGGTTTCCTCACGCACGATTTTGAGGCGGCTGCCTTCCAGTGTTGCCAAAGTTGCGGCGTTTGCGTCTATAACCAATATTCCGTAGGTTTCTTTTTCTTTCAGCTGCTCTTCCAAGTATTCTGTGTGGAACCTTGGGTCGCAACGGTACAGGTAGACATTTATGGGTTCAGGCGGAGTTATCACGTAAGTTTCCATACGCTCGCTTCCAGGTCCATTCTGCGGTATGGCTCCTGCAAAGATGACTAAGCCGTTCTTGGGCACTTCTTTGAAGAGTTTCAGCCGCTGCTGCACCTTTGTGATGGCGTCTTGAACATTTTTCCTTGTTGTATCTGATTTTATGTTCGACGCGGTGCCGTATTCCTGCCTCAACATATTCATGACTTCGCCTACCTGACGCCCAGGAGGCACATACAAGGAGACGAGTTCAGTTGCTCTTCCCTCTTTCTTAGCCAGAGTTTGCAATGCCTTTTTGAGCCTGAACCTCTCAAGCGAAGTGCGCTTCACAGACGTTGACGAAGTTGCGCTCACTTTTTGGTTAACCACTCTTCAGGGTCGTTATCCCATAAAATATGATGGCATACATAAAAACGCTTTCAAAAGCATTACGAATCCAGTTTCAAGCGTGCTAGTCTTTC
>Ga0315314_1000157_pt1 | contig 88194 bp, 80 predicted proteins | sample TDP9_MG_FD_203631 | JGI IMG/M metagenome (GOLD analysis project Ga0315314, IMG submission 203631) | Freshwater sediment microbial communities from Lake Towuti, South Sulawesi, Indonesia - TDP9 | ecosystem: Environmental > Aquatic > Freshwater > Lake > Sediment | place: Indonesia: South Sulawesi...
TGGTGAAACTCGCCCAGAGGGTCAGAACAGCTGACCAGATATTGCAGTTCACTCTATCAGACATGAAGGGCCTCAAAACTCTATACCAGATGGAGATAACCTAAAATTTGCCAAAGTTTAGTTATTATTTCATAATTTTTATATAATCACGTCGCATAATTATAACTAAGGATGGAGTTATAACCAGAACCGGGTGATATTGAAATTGACCAACACGACTGTTGAGAATAAGGATATAGGTAATGAACCGCTTACGAGATTAGAAATAGCCAGTATTTGTCTGCTAGTTGAATTGGGCTTTGATCCCCAGGATGCTTATACTTTAGTTTGTGAGCTTAAGGCGTTTTCACCAGATTATCATAGAAGGGTCCTGGAATGCACGGGACTCTATGTCGAAGCCCGTTTCGCTTTATTGCACCTACTCGAAGAGTTAGAGAGAACCAAACCGTTGGAGAATACACGAAATCAAGAAACTCTTACAAAGATTCCCTCCGGTGTGAAAGCTGTAACCAACGCCAATATCCAAAGTGTTGCTCTAGAAACAGCGGTAAATCTTAACCCGCGGCAGGCAGAAAAAACATTGAACGCAAAAGCGGAGAAAATTGTGGAAACCATAGAGAAACCATCTGGGGAAAAAGGCGAAGAAAAAATATTAGAAGAACTGCGTGGGATTGCACAAGAACAGGAAAAAGCCGAAGAAAAAATATTAGAAAAGCTACGTGAGATTACACAGGTAGAGGAAAAAGTCAGCGTATCCCAAGACGTGAAAGAGGATATCCCGATTGCTGAACACACACACGAAGAGGTAACGGGCAGCGTATCCCAAGACGTGAAAGAGGATATCCCGATTGCTGAACAACTTCATATTCCCGAACATACTTCACAAGAGATCCGCCTCGAAAATAAAGAAGAAATAGAAAGATGGTTAAGCAACACAGAAAACCACTTTGAGGAAATGCCAGTAGAAAAGCAAGAAGAGACTATGCCACGCTACATCCAATTAAGAACACTCACCTGCAAAGATAAGATAGGGGTGAGTCCCTTCTGCATAGGATGCCTCATCAATAATACCATCGATTGCCCACTCTTCAACCGCACATTGAAAAAATGGTAACTAGCTCCAAAATTATGAGGCGGTCATAAATAAAAGGAAAGCGGTCAAAAAATCAACAATCCATCATTCAATTTTTAAATTTAGCATCAGGAAAATTCTAATTCCAGCTCAGAAATCTGATAGATTTCATTACGAGTATGAGAAGTCGGTTTGCGTTTTTTGAAATTAACCCCTTTTTATTTTTGATTTTCGCGGCTAAAAATGGGTAGACCGTCCCCTATTTTCTGGATGGGGATTTGTCTATCTTGCTTCGAATCCCATTTTTCCCGGGTTCATTATGTTGTTTGGGTCGATTGCTTTTTTGATTGCTTCTAAAACTTGGAATCCTGCTTCTCCGTACTCTTCCCTCATCCATTTTGCTTTGAGCAGGCCGATGCCATGATGATGAGCTACTGATCCGCCCAGCTTGTGGCAGGCTTCAAGGCCATCATTCCAGATTTCTGTGTACATTTTGAGGGCTTTTTCTCTGTCAGGCTCTTGGAAAGCGAATATTATGTATATGGAGCCTCCTTCCGCGTAGAAGTGGGAGAAGTGACACATTATGAATACTCCGTGGTGTTTATCCAGAATGGCTTTCTTAACGTTGTGGTAGAGGTCTTCGAGTTTATCCCAGGTTGTTACCACATCTATGGTGTCGGCGACTAATCCCATTTTCGTTCGTTCGGGTTGTGGGAAGTACATGTCGTATTTGTGTTTCCACCAGAACTCGGCTAGTTCCTTATCCACTTCTTTGCCTTCGTTTTTGGCACAGATTTCGGTGGTCATTTTTTCTTCAAAGTCTACGAGTTCCTTTACTCCATCGAAGGCTAGGATTAGGTAGCATCCTCCGGGGGGTAGTTGAACCTTGCCCTTTAGTGTGAATACGGTGTCCAGTTCATCGTACAGTCTTATGACGGCGGGTTTTAGTCCTTTTCTGAAGATTTCTCTTACGGTTTCCAGTCCTGTTCGTAGATCCTTCATTATGAATGCCCTGAATCTTCTTTCCTCGGGTAGGGGATGTAATCTTAGCGTTACCTCTGTTATTACTCCCAGCGTCCCCTCGGACCCTATGAAAAGCTGATTCAGGTTAGGTCCAGTGGAGGTTCTCGGCGTGGCTTTGGTACGCATGATTTCGCCATTTGGTAGGACTACCTCCATTGAGATTACCATGTCCTCTATTTTGCCGTACTTGGATGAGAGGGAGCCCGCTGAACGGCAGGCGACAAAACCTCCCAGACAGGAACAGTACATGGATGCGGGAACGTGTCCCGTAGTGAAGCCCCGCTTGTTTAGTTCCCTCTCCAGATCTTCCCCGATTATTCCCGGTTGAACAGTTGCAGTAGCAGATTTTTCGTCTACTCTCAGAATTTTGTCCATTTTTTTGATGTCGAGTATTATTCCCCCCTGAATGGGTAGAGCTTGCCCGCAGGCTCCAGCGCCCCCCGCGAACGGGATAACAGGAATCTTTTTTGAGTTAGCCAGGTGCAAAATTTTTGCTATTTGCTCTTTGTTTTCAACATGGACGATGAAGTCTGGTGTGGGCAACTTTCTACCCAGATCAATCCACATCAAAGCTAGAGGCCAGGCATCCCTTGAGTAACATATTCTATCAACCTGAGATACAGAAACATTATTAACTCCAACGATTTTCACAAGCTCGTCATAAATCATACTTTTCACAAAATCGGACAAGTTTTCCTTCATTCCAATTCACCCAATTCTCCAAATCGACTCTTACGCTCCTTTTTTAATACTATTAATCGGAAGGTTATCGGGGAGAGAAATAAAAGGTATTGAAAAGTGATGTTTTTTGTTTTTCTTTCTTAGGTTACTGTTTAAGCCACGTATAATCTTTTCGCTAGGAAGACCGTGTAATCAAGGGCTCCTGTTTCGGCTTTCTTTTTGAAGAGGGCTTGGTCTATCTGCACTAGGCAGAGGGGGCAGGGAGTTACAACGGTTTGGGCACCAGATTTTTGAATGTCCTCTATTTCTTTTTTAACAATCGCTTTTGATATTTGGGGATTGTATATATTTAGTAGTCCACCAGCGCCGCAGCATCTTTCTGGGTCTTCTAGTTTTTTGAACCCCACGTTTGGTAGCATTTCCAGAATTTCTTCAGCGTAATCGGTAGTATATTTGCCCAAGTGTCTGTCTAGGTGGCACGGCGAGTGTATGGTTACACTTACATGCTCCGGATGATTTTGGAGCAGTTTTTTGAATTTTTCCTCTCCGATGTCTTCGATTATGTATTCTATTATGTGCTTTACTTCAAAGTCAGCATTATTTCTTTTCCTTATCTCTTCAAGGGTGGCGGTGCAACCCGCACAGGTGGTAACAACTGTTTTTACACCCAGATTTTTTACTTTTTCAATGAAGTCTTTTTCCAGCTTATCAATAGTTTCCGAGTCACCCATTAGAATTGAGGGAAGACTACAGCACTTTAGTTCAGGGAGTAGAGTGTAATCCGCTCCCAATTTTTCCAGTACCAGTTTGGCACTCTCTCTTATTTCGGGGAGAAGGTTGTCAGCCTGACAGCCCGGAAAATAGAGAACCTCAACATGGGATTTAACCTTGTCCGGCACGTAGGGAAGACCCAGTATTTCAAGCCTCCCCTTAGCACTCTCAACTCTTGCCTCTTCATCCATTGGTTCAAACGCCAAGCCGTACTTCTGTAGGTTCTCAAGCATAGCCTCAAAGCTTTTGGGCACCAGTTCTCTTCTCTGCTTGAAGAGTTTTGACCGAATTAGGCTTACCACCTTAGGTACTGGCACGTTTTTTGAGCAAATCTCCTGGCAACGTCCACACTTGGTACAATAGTACACTATGTCTTTTGCCTTCCAGAATTCTCTAACTGTTCTTGAGAGTTCGCTGGTTATGCTTCTGGGACCAGAGTAGGATTCGTGTTGAAGAACTTCTAGAATTGGGCAAACCGTTAGGCATAATCCGCAGTTTTGACAGGCTTCAACCTTTTGACATGTTTCTTCCTCTTCTGGTTCTATCAAGGTTATGTCTTCTTCCTTCATTATCCCCTCTATGAATTTCATCTCTTTTTCTGGCATTCTGTTTCTCCTCCTCAACTAACTAACCTGACGCGTTCAGCCCCGCCAAGTAACCAGTGACTATAGCTACACCCATTCCGCTCTTCTCCGCAATGTAATTGTACCCGGAGAGTACAGAGCCCGCCGCGTACAAGTTGCCGTATACTGGTTCCCCTTTATCGGATATGGGCTGCAGTTTCTCGTTAACATTAATTCCGCTGGAAAAGAGTTTATGTCCACCCATAGGAAAGACGTTCCTACTAAGTAGCTTTTCCAAGCACACTTCCTCCAAGTTTGTACCGTCACTGCTGTAAACTGGCAGATTGAACATTGACTCCTTGAGAAAGTCTTTTTCTTCCTTTAGTCCTCCGCCGAGGAAGCTGCCTGAAGCTAGTATGTACACATCAGCCTCGATTTCGGTTATTTTCCTTCCAATCTCCACTTTTAGACTTTTCACCATTTTATTACAGTTTGCACCAACAACCTTGTATCCCCGCCTAACACTCGCACCAGCATTCTGGGCCGCCTTTTCGAGAAGCTTCACAAGCCGGTATCCTGGCACAGACGGGGGGAAGGATGTAAGCTCAAAAACGTTCGCTCCCGCAGCCTCCGCTAGAGTCTTAATGTTTTCCTCGGGAGACTTAACTCCCGCTGTAGGGATGGCGATGTGGTCCGCGGACTCTATTCTTTTTTGAAGGTTTTGCCCTATCTTTTCAAGGGTCTCTGGATCATCCATTCTTCGAGCAATTTCTATCGCCAGTATGTCACCTCTCCCCTCTAGACCGGGAATATCCAAATATGCGTGGTTCACAGATTTAGGTTTAATTTTTAGACCCGGCGCTATATCGGAGAATGATTGGGCGCAGAACTTTGGATCATAGTCGGGGAAACCCTTCACTCCCACAAAGATTACTGAGGAGTTGTCGAGGTTTTTTGTGTTACCATTATAGATTGTCGATGGACAGAGGCAGGTGGGCTTAAACGTGCCCACAAAATTAGTTACGAGAACGTTTTCGTCAAGGGAGCCCATAAAATTGACTCTCACAGAGTTCATACTTTCAACGAAATCCTTCAAGGCTTTCCGAACCAGTTTTTCGGATTCCTTCACTCTCTTCTCTGGCTCAGTTTCCTGACCGCCGCCAATAATTGAATACGGGTGACTCTTATTCTCACGAGCTATAATGCGGACACCTTCAGATGCGGAAGCGAACAAAAAGCCGGAGGGCAAATATCCTGCCACATCAATTACACCCGATGATTGTATGGTAGCTCCAGAACCCTTTTCCGCAACAAGAACTTTGAGACCCTTTTCCGCCGCTATTCTTGCGGCTGTTAGCCCTGCGGCTCCTGCTCCTATAACAAAGACATCCACCTTCATAATTTAGTCCTCCTCCCAGAAGTCTGATAGAGTATCGTAGTTTGCGACGCCAGCGTATATTGCCTGGTTGAGTTCTTCCTCGCTTACCTGGTCTCCGCGGAGGAGGATGCATTTCCCTCTCCATCTTTCTTGAGCGAATTCTATAGCGTTCTTGTGGGCTTGCTCTGGACTCAGGTTAAGCTCGTCAGCGATAACTGTAAGGGCTTTAAAGTTGCAGAAGGTGCTCTGGCATGGTCCCATTCCCAGTCTCACTCTTCTACGAAGGTCACTCAGACTGGTTGCGAACTCGTTTCTTAGAGAGTATCGCATCTCAGCCTCTGTTACGGATTCACATCTGCAGATGGTGGACTTGTATTCGGGGTTTTCGCGGGTAAGATTCAGGATTTCAGGGGTGTTGGATCCGTGCCTGCTTGCTATGCGGCCTATGGTGTGCGTGGGCATATTGTACTCCTCAGCCCATAATTCTATGTCAACATCACCTTCTGCGCCGGGCAGGGGTTCTATGTGGGTCTTACACTCAGCCTCAACACCCAGTTTCTGGCATATGAGGTCGGTCATCTTTTCAGCCATTATACGGTAGATTACCAGTTTTCCTCCCTCAAAGCTCACGATTCCCTTTACTCCGTCGCGTTGCTCGTGGTCGATTAGCTTAAAGTTGCGGGTGGCTTCGTCTTCGGTTATCCACCATTCCGGTAACATGGGTCGCACGCCGCACATGGTCCTGATAACTCGTGCCTCCCTGATGGAGGGTACGGCTACCTCTATACTGGATATGAGATACTCTACATCATCGTAGCTGGTTTCGGCATCGTCCGGGTTTCCGAAAATGTCCCAGGCGGTGGTGCCCAGAACTGTGGTATCGAAATGAGGAAATAGATAAACAGACCTTCCGTCCAGAGCCCTGCAGACCACTCCAACGCCGGTTATCCTTCGATCAAAGATAACGTGGGACCCCTTGTTGAGCCTGAGGGGCTGATTTATACTAGCCATTTTTGAAATCCGGGGCACCCAGGGTCCTGCACAGTTAGCGACAAACTTCCCATAAATTTCTTCGGTCTTCCCGGTTTTTTTGTCCTTTACTTTAACACCCTTAACGCGGTCTCCCTCTCTAATAACATCAATAACTTCGGTGTAGTTACGAACAACGGCGCCGTGATTCTTGGCTGATAAGGCGTTCAGCATGCAGAGTCTGAAGGGGTCTATGAACATCTCATCAAAATAGGCGGCTAGAAGTATTTTGTCGCTCAGTTTGGGTTCGATTTTACACGCTTCCTCCTTACTTATTAGCGTGATCGGACTTGCGCCCCGCAGGGCGGTGTACTGACTGTAATCCGTTTTCTTTGAAGTTCTGGCCTTTAGGTCGATTTCATTCACTATCGCGGTAATGATCGGAAGACGGAAAACAATGTGTTTGGCAATCTTTTGCAGGTGCACAACTTCCTTGGTACACAGGGCAACCATTTCCGGCTCATCCAGATACTTGACACCGCCAGATATCATGCCCGCGCAGGTACCAGAGGTACCTGAACCAAAATCGTTTCTCTCAAGTAGAACAGTTTTCAGTCCACGCATAGCGCAGTCACGGGCAGTACCAGCACCAGAAGACCCACCACCAACCACAATAACATCATACTCGTCACTCAAGCAAGACATCTCCCAAAACTAAAAGCAGAGGATATAATAATAAATTAGACTTTTTGAAACGGATAAAAATTTTTATACCTCCAACCATTTGGGCGGGAGCCGTATGCAGCAGTCCCACTGACCATTAACTTTATTCCTTTAAAAAGTTAATTATACTAAAACTTTTCTTCAAGAATCAAGAAATTCTTGAAACTATTCCGTCGAAGCCCGAGTCGAAACTCATTATGTAGTCTATCCCGTTCCGTTCAATGATGGTTAAGCTTACACAGTCAGTGAAGCTAAATGTTTTATCTGTAAATTTTTGAAACTTTTTCAATGCAGCATATAGTTGATCCATACTAGTCATAATTTTTTCTATTCTTGGGGATTCAAGAATGAATCGTCCCATGTCTACCGCCAAATCGCGTCGCCTCGTTCTAATGAGAGCAACAGTAACTGCTTCGTCCAGTATGTAATCAGAAGTGTAAACTGCTCCAAATCTACCCTGAAGGGCGTCACTCATAAGTTCCGCGGCTCTCTTGTGGTTTTTGTCATCTGCATTCCGAGTCGCAACGAAAATGCCTGTATCAATGAAAACAGCCAATTAGCCTCCTCCATAGAGGAATTCGTCTATTCTCTCGGAAGCGTCTTTCACGCCCCAACTCTTTGGTTTTTTAAGCATTTTCCACGCATAATCCTCCTCTAGAGGAGGTAAATCGCTTGATAGAAATTCATCCTTTCGTTTTAACGCAAAATCTACCATTCTTGCTAGGGCTTCCTTTTGAGACAGCTTAACTCCCTTCTCTAGGAGAATTGATGCCAGAAATCTGTCAAGCTTTTCTTTCGTTTCCCTATCAATTTTAACTGAACTCATTCTACCACCAGTAGAGAAGTAGAAAAATATACTTTTATAAGTTTTCTTCTAAATCCACTTAACAGACATGAATGAAACAGTTCTTTCCAAATACGATACTCTATGTTTTAAGGGGGAATGGAAAAATATGGAGAATACGAATAGTTGGTAGCGTATTCCCAATTGTTTTGAATTTTTTGTATTTGTTATTCTCCGGCCATTACTTTTGCAAATCCAGCGAGCAGCCGCTCCATGAATTTGGGCTGGTACTCGTTGTAGATTTTTTGATTCTTGGGTTCGGGCATTCTTTCTTCAAGTATTTTTATCATCGAATCCACTGCGGCTTCTATTCCGCTGTAGCAACCGGTCCCACAGCTGGTGAGTATGGCTGCTCCTACAGAGGTAGAATCGGCTAATTGGGGTACCACAACCTTCTTTCCTACAATATCTGCTTGTATCTGTCTCCAGAGTGGGGATCTGGCTCCGCCGCCGTCTATGCGCAACTCGTCGATGTTAACACCCATTCCTGCCATAAGGTCTATCATTCCACGCATCCCGTAAGAAGTCCCTTCCATTATGGCTCTTGCAACATGTCTTCTAGTGTGTGCAAAGGAAAGGTTCACAATCTCTCCCTTAGCGAAATTGAATAGGGGAATTACAAACAGTCCCGCTGCCCCTGGTTTCACGGTTTCTGCTTGGTCTTCAATTATGGCGTAGGGGTCTATTCCCATGTTTTGTGCTAGGGATTTTTCCTGATGGCAGAACTCGTCGCGGAACCATTTTAGAATGGCTCCAGTACCAGGTAGGACTCCCTCCAGAACCCAGCGGTCTTTCAAAACGTGGGGTAGTGTAAATAGGATATTTAGTGGGTCGTATATGGGTTTTTCCAGATTTGCGTCTAAAAATGTTCCGGTCCCGGTGGTAGCCTTTGCTACGCCTTTCTTGATTGCCCCCACACCTACACAGGCGCATTGCTGATCCCCTCCACCAACTACAACGGGGGTTCCCTCAGCCAATCCGGTGTGGTCTGCGGCTTCTTTGGTAACCTCGCCAATGACTGTTCCTGCTTGGTAGAGATCCGGCCACATGTCTATGGGTGTTCCGAATTCTTCTGCCATTGCGTCGGACCATTTCATGGTTTCTGGGTCGAGGATGCCATATATGGAATTTGAGTAGTCTGAACCATAATTTCCTGTGAGCTTGAAGTATATGTAAGAGTCGGTGCTTACCAGCTTGTATGTTTTTTTGAAAATGTGGGGATAGTTGTCTTTTATCCAATAAATTTTCTGAAGGGAGATTCTGACGTTCTTTTGGGCAACCTTTTGTCTTATAGCCTTATATGATAGGGATTCTCTTGCATCCATCCAGGTAAGCGCAGGATATAGAACCTCACCGTTTTTATCCAAGGGGCTTATGGCTGCTCTCTGGGTACAGACGCCGAGTCCCACAATATCTTTGGGATTTATTCTTGCTCTTCTTATGGCTTCTTTCATAGTTTCTCCCGAGGTTCTCCACCAATCCTGAGGACTCTGTTCCGATTGTTGAGGAACTTCGGCCTTAGTTGGGTACTCGGTGTAGGATGTGCCTATTGTTCTGGCTTCAAGGTCGTATATAATGGAGCGGGTTCCTGTTGTTCCAATATCCAGAATTGCCAGGTATTGACCTCTCTCACCCATGGGTTTCACCTAAAAAGTTTAATACATACCCTTTATTTGTTGCATCAGATATTTAACAATTCTTATTAATGGTGCTTCTATCGATGGGAATGATATTATCATACCTTTACTTAAATAATTAGATGTATAAAAACACGAATGAGTCCCTTACCATCTTAAAAGATGTATTCTCCTTGAAGTGGTTTGATGAGAATAGTTGATGAGGTAATTGATGGAGTCTTTCTAAAAAGGATTAACAAGTTTCTCACGATTGTTGAAGTAAACAAAACTAGTGTTCACTGTTTTTTGCCTGACCCTGGTAGGTTGCAGGAGTTACTTTACACAGGCGTGAGGGTTCTATTAGCAGATAGACAAAAAGAGAAGAGGAAGACTCGTTATGATTTAATCGCGGTCTATCACGGTGACCAGTTGATATCCATGGATTCTAGGATACCGAACAAGCTTGTTTTTGAGGCCCTAGAAAACAAGTTTTTTGACGAGTTCCGAGAGTACTCGACCATTACTCCCGAGTTTAAATTTCATGAAAGTAGACTCGACTTCTTATTGGAGAATGGAGACAAAAAATGTTTAGTCGAAGTGAAATCGTGTACCACGGTCATTGACGGCGTGGCCTATTTTCCCAGTGCTCCCACTCTTCGGGGCAGGAGACACCTAATCGAGCTTATGAGAGCCCTTGAGGAGGGATACCGGAGCTGTATTCTTTTTGTGGTGCAGAGAACCGATGCCAGTGTTCTACGACCCCACGATTTAATCGACCATAAATTCGGTGAAAAATTAAGAGAAGCATCCAGCCGAGGCGTTGAGGTTTACGCTTATTTTTCAGAATTTGTGGGAAAGGAAATAGCAATTCAAGGAAAAATACCAGTGGATCTATCGTTATGAGTTATTTAAATAATCAGAGACCTCGGAGTACGTGTTTAGACCTCGAATATTCTTCCTCTGCATTCGGGCTCACCGAATTCGTCCAGTTTATAGTCCAAGTGTTTCTTTGTAATGATTTCCGCCCCAAAAATGGTGATTATTAGATATATGCATTCCACACCTCCAGCTAGGCGTAATATACCCTCGTTTAACAAAGCATCGCAGGCATCCCTGTACGCGCAATTAGATACTACTGTGATTACTTGATTATTTTCCCCCCTAATGTGGCGTGCCGGAACAGCTGTTTTAACTGCTTTAATTATCTCCTGAGCCTTGCAATCGGCTTCAAATACATCTTCGGTGGTTCCGATTATACTGTTTAGCAGGCCGCTGCCCTCAAGTACAGATTTTATACCACTATAGGCGGCTCTTCTGGACCCTGACCCTGAGGAGCCTTGGAGTTCGCTGTCCGCTTTGGCGATGCCGTAAATTAGGGAGTTGTATCCCCTGGGGTACCTGTCCAGATTCGCTATTATGTAGTTTGTTATTTCCTCTAGTCCCTGGATGGCTTCGGGCGGTTTTTCTTTCAGTTTGTCCGCCTCAAACTCTAGTGCGTAATCTGACACCATACGTACGAAAATAGAACCGTAAAACTTCGCAGTCTCCTTGACCGCAATTTGTGCAGCAAGTACAATATTTTGGCTATCGGGCTCGCTTTCCACAATAAATTCATTTTTACTATATTCGTTTTTGCTATATTCATTTTTGCTATTAGGCGTGATAATCCCACCTTATCATATAATTTAGAGATATGCTTTCTCACTTTTTGTGTTGTTGGTATAGTCTTAATATTTACTTGAGTTTTTAAGGATTTAAAGTTTAGTATTAGTTAGTAGTATCCATTTTCGTTATTGTTCTATAACTATGAAGATTTTTCATCAGGTATTGAAATTTTTAAACCACCTTTTTAATTGGAACCACCTCATTTTGGAATCAGATTATTCTAGAACTTTCTTTTTGTTCCAGATTTTCGTTTTCTCTTTTTGGATATTGATTTCGATTTTTAGTTTGTAGATTGTTTAAATTAGGAATAGCATTAGTTCTTTTCTCTTTTTGAAAAGCACTCTCTTCAAATTACTTTCATCTTTGGAAATCATTTTAGGCATAAAATTATTTATTAGGGGGTTGTTCAGTTTTGAAGCGAATGTTTTCTGTGAGGTGAAATGAAGAAATTCGATTTCTATATGCTTATTTTTCAGAATTTGTGGGAAAAGAAATAACTATTTGAGGAAAAATACCAGTGGATCTATCGATATGAGTTATTTAAGCAATGAGAAATTTTGGAGTGCGTGTTTAGACCTCGAATATTCTCCCTCGGCATTGGGGTTTGTCGAACTCGTCCAGTCTGTAGTCGAACTGTTTTTTGGTAACGATTTCTGCAACAGCGTTGTGGGTTATTAGAACTGTGCACTCCGAGCCTCCGACCAAGCGTGATATTCCCTCATTCATTACAGCTTTGCAGCTATCTTTGAACGGACAGTTAGGTACTACCATGGTTACTTGATTGTTTTCTCCCCTAATGAGGTGCAGAGGAAAAGCTGTTTTAACTGCTTTTGATATTTCCTCATACTTATCAAGGGCTTCGAACAAATCTTTGGTGGTTCCAGTTGCGCTGTTTAGCAAGCCGCTATTCTCGAGTATGGATTTCATAGCATGGAAGGCGGATCTTTTGGCTCCAGCCCCCGTGGACCCTTGGAGTCTGGCCTCCGCTTTGCCGACACCGTAGATTAAGGAGCAGTATCCTCTGGGGTACCTTTTCAGATTTGTTATGATGTAGTTTGTTACTTGTTCTAGTCCTTGGATGTTTTCTGGTGGTTTTTCTTTCAGTTTTTCGGCTTCGAATTTTAGTGCGTATTCTGATACCATCCTTGTGAAGATAGGGCCGTATAGTTTTGCAGTCTCCTCAATCGCATTTATTGCAAAAAGTACAAAAGTTTGGCTATCGGGCTCGCTTTCCACAATAATTTCATTTTCACTATTGGACATGATAAAATCACCTGCATATCATAAATTAAACATGTTCGCATCTTTCGCGTTGCTGGTCATATATTATATCACATAAATATGTTATATATTTTTTTAAAAATTCAAAATATACTCTAGAAAATTATTATTTATTTTCCATCATTATTCTCTGATTATGAATTTTTATATCAATTATTGAAATTTTTAAACCCCTTTTTATTAACCACCCTATTTTGAAGTTAGATTATCTAGATCTGTTTATTCTGGATTCTCGTTTTTTCTCTTATGATATTGATTTCAACTTCTTTTAGTTTGGAGCTTGTTTTAATAAGGAATAGCGTTGGTTTTTCTTTTCTTTTGGAGAACCACTCTCTTCAAATTACTTTCATCTTTGGAAATCATTTTAGGCATAAAATTATTTAGTAGGGGGTTGTTCAGTTTGAGATGTGTGTTTTCGGTGAAGTGAAATGAGGGAATTCGATTTCCATATGCTTGTTTTTCAGAATTTGTGGGAAAAGAAATAACTATTCGAGGAAAAACACCAGTGGATCTATCGATATGAGTTATTTAAGCAATGAGAAATTTTGGAGTATATATTTAGAACTCGAATATTCTTCCTCTGCACTCTGACTCATTGAATTCGTCCAGTCTGTAGTCCAAGTGTTTTTCGGTAATGATTTCCGCGGCGACATTGGTGACTATTAGGAATATACATTCCGAACCTCCGATTAAGCGTGATATTCCCTCTTTTACAAAGGCTGAGCAGGCATCCATGTAAATGCAGTTAGGTACTACTACGATTACTTGATTATTTTCTTCCCTAATGTATCTTGCTGGAGAAGCTGTTTTAATTTCTTTATTTATCTTCTCGGTCGTGTATAAGGCTTCGAATGGATCTTTAGTGGTTCCAATTATACTTTTCAGTAGTCCGCTACCCTCGAATATGGATTTCATCGCGCTGTAGGCGGCTCTTCTGGAACCTGCCCCTGTAGAACCCCAGAATTTGATGTCCGCCTTGGCCATGCCGTAGATTAGGGCGCAGTATCCTCGGGGGTACCGTTTCAGGTTCGCTAGGATGTAGTTTGTGACTGCTTCTAAGCCTTGTATGTTTTCTTGTGGTTTCTCTTTCAGCTTCTCCGCTTCGAACTGTAGCGCGTACTTTGACACCATTCGTGTGAAAATGGAACCGTATAGTTTTGCAGTCTCTTCAGCCGCGGTCTTTGCAACAAGTACAATAGTTTGGTTATCGGGCTCGCTTTCCACAATAAATTCATTTTTACTATTAGGCAGGATAATCTCACCTTCTCCTGTAATTTGGAGATATGTTCTCTCACTTCTTGTGTTGCTGATATGGATTATTGGAACTATTTTTAATATTTAATTAATTTTTAAAGCATTTAAATTTTAGTATTGCTAACTGGTATCTATTTCTCGTTATTATTCCGACTGTTAGATATCGTGTTGCTTTCTTCTTGGAGAATCATTTTTAGGTATAAAAAATCATTTTATAGAAGGTTGCTTCGTTTGAGATTTGAGGCTGTTTCGGTGAGATTAAATGAAGAAATTCGATTTTCACATACATACCTGCTGTTCCAAGCACTGGATATGGGGAATAGACGGCTTGAGTACACCACGAGAAGTCGTGGAAACCGCCATCAGTCGAGGGCTGGATGGAATAGCGGTGTCGGATCATAATACCACCAAAGGCGGCTTGATCGCCGCGAAGATCGCTAAGAAAATAGATAAGAAGTTCTTGGTTATTCCTAGCATAGAGGTAAAGTCTAAAACCGGAGATGTCTTGGCAATCGGTGTTGTTGAAGAATTGACTATTAAGAGCAGATTCCTGACAGCCGAGGAAGCTGTTAATCAGATGAGGGAGAAAGGTGCGGTAATTATCGCTCCTCATCCCTATGGTAGAGAGGGACTCGGCTCACTTGTTGGAAAGTTAGGATTCGATGCACTTGAAGGTTTTAACGCTAGGATTCTTCCACGCTTTAATAGGAAGGCTAAGGAACTGGCGGCAAAATTAGGCTTGCCAATGGTTGCAAGTAGCGACGCACACATAGCGGATGAAATCGCAAATGGGATAACAGCTTTAAACATTAATGAACTTTCAATAGAGGCCGTGAAGGATGCGATAATAAAGGGGAAAACGAAAATTTATCAAGAGAGGCGTACAAAGAGCATGGGTCGTGTCTATACTAAAAAATTTGGTTTACTACTCCATATTATAAAACAACCGTTGTGTGAACCAACCTGAACCATATTTTCGAAAAACTTTTACTTCAAATTGGTGGGTCTATGAAAAAATTCGACTTGCACATTCACACCACTTGTTCGAAGAATAGGATTTGGGGACCTGATGCAATAAGCACCCCGAGACAGGTAGTGAAAGCAGCAATCAGGAAAGGGCTTGACGGTGTAGCGGTGACCGACCACGATACGGTTAAGGGAGGATTGTTAGCTTCAAAGATTGCGAGAAGATTGGATAAGAATTTTCTGGTTATACCGGGGATTGAGATTAAGTGTAGAGATGGTGACATTATTGGATTGGGAGTGGAAAGCAATCCTAGGGGCCGTATGGGTAAGCTTTCTGCTATCGAAGCTGTTGAGATGCTTAGGGATATGGGTGCTCTGGTTGTTGCGCCTCATCCTTTCGGTTGGGGAGGAGTTGGTAAACACTTGGAAACGGCTGGTTTTGATGCTATTGAGGGATTCAACGCAAACCAATTGAAATGCGTTAATACCAGAGCAAAGATCGCCGCCTACGAATTGGAGTTACCCATGGTAGCGGGTAGCGATGCCCATTACCAGGTAAATGTGGGGAACGGTGTCGTGACAATAGATTGTGATGAAGATACGGTTGATTCGGCGTTAACAGCGATTAGGGCGGGGAGGGTGAGTATCTATCGAGAAAAGCGCACCCGAAATGGGCTACTAGTGTTTACCTTTAGGATGGGGACATTTTTGAGAACAATTCTTGGTAAATATCCCCTCTGCGATGAGTATTAGAAACTGGACTATGAAGTTAAGCAAATGCAGAGCAGAAAACAAATCTTTAAAACAATTAGTTTATTGAATTAAAATTTATTTTCGACCAATTTTGTTATTTTTATTATTGTGCTGAAAAAGTGTTTTTGAAATTTTAGCAGTAAAATTTAAATACATTATAAGTACGTTTTATTATTAATATTGATTATTATTGAATATAGATTGGGAGACATACGACCAACAACGCAAAAAGGCGAAAGAAAACGAGTAAAATAAGAGAGCGCGAGTTTACCATGTCTAGGGATAAAAAGGAAATTATCGTGGAAAGCGAACCCGATAGTCAAGTTAGTGTGCTTTTTATAAAAAGCGCTGTTCAAGAGACCGAGAAGATTTACGGTCCCATTTTCACACGCATGGTGTCAAAGTACGCGCTACGGTTTGAAGCGGAGAAACTGGGCGAGAAAACACCCGAAAACATACAGGGACTGGAGGAAGTAACAAACTATATTTTAGCGAACCTGAAACGGTACCCAAAAGGATACTGCGCCCTAATGTACGGCATAGGCAAAGCTGAGAGCAAACTGGAAGGGTCTACAGGTGCAGGGGCTAAAAGAGCCGCTTATAATGCAATGAAATCTATAATACTGGCGAGTGGTATGCTAAACAGTATAATCGGGATTACTGGAGATGTCTTCGAAGCCCTTGAAAAATTTGAGGAGATAGGGAAGGCGATTAAAACAGCCATTCCCCTACACTTCATCAAGGGAGAAAAAAACGACGTAACCATGATATCTAATAACTGTCCGTACAAGGATGCTTGCCTAGCTTTTATGAACGAGGGAATATCACGCCTAATCGGAGGCTCGGAGTGCATAAATATAATATGCCACACGGTTGTTTCAGAAATCGTTACCAAAAAACAATTCGACTACAGACTGGAAGAATTCGATAAGCCCGAATGCAGAGGAAGAATATTCGAGATCTAAATTCAGCCTCACCTTTTTATTTTTGTGTGTTATTATCGATTGGAATTCTTTTAAGCTATTCAGAACTTTTGTCAGCAAGCCTATAATATAGTTATGGAACCAGATGCATGCCGGGACCTGGTGACCAATCATCTGGTGCGACTAGTATGTGTGCCCAGTTCGATTCTCTAAGGCCGGTTTCCTCCTTCCACTCTAGGGTTATTGTGTATGATTTCAGTTCCTTTCCCGGCGGGGTTGTGAAGGGCACCGTGGTGATCTGTTTAACGGTTTCTGGGTTGATTTTGAACTCGCCTTCCTGCTCGAACAAGGTTTCCTTGAGGTCGCCCGTGGGTATGGCTACTAGGTGTCGTTCCGCTGCGGGCATGGTTGTGGCTCCCAGTTTTGCGGCTTCGGGATCACCCTGGATGACTGTGCTCTGGCTTATTCTGGATAATTTTATTCGCCATTTCCCCGTTTTAGTGCTCAGGTTATCATTTACCATGTAAATGGGAATTTTTAGTTCTGTGTTTGGTGGGAATACGGTGTTTTCCAAATCCGCAATCATTATTAACGGTCTTTGTGCTAGGGCTAGCCATTTGTAAGGTAGTTTGGGTAGACGATTAACGTCTACTAAGCCTCCACCAGCGTAACCGAATACTGGCCACCAGTCGGAGAAAAAGTGCCAGCGGATAGCGTTGTAGGGTTTGCCTCTGCGTGAGCGGAAGAACTCGGTTTGATACTTTGCTAGAAACGCCCCGTAGAGCTGTGTTGCTGTTATCCAGAATGATAGACCTGAGTAATGGCTGGGGGCGCCGGCAAAAGTGCAAGTTGAACCAAAGAAGCTTAAACGACTGGACCATTCAACAAGCTGGTCTTCCTCCGGCGGCCAACCCGTATCCCCATACTTTATCGCTGTTTCAGCGATGGACCAGAAGCCGTACTCGGAAACAAATCCGGACTTCTGTTGACGACAGTTGTAAATGGACCCCCCGCCTAGTGACCCATCATATACGTGAAGGTCCTCCCCCATGCCTGATGATCTGTGTACCGGTCGGCTTGAGTCTACTTCTTGCAGTCTTACCTGTAGTTTTTCGTCGAGTACTAGGTTTCCTCTATCCTCATCAGGTTCAGCTTTAAAGTGGGAATAAAATTGGGCTGGAGGTTCGTTGTGGCATGCATAGTAGACTACTGATGCGTGGTTGTATAGGTGATAAGCCATCTCGGTTATCATTTTTTGCGCTTTTTCCACGAATCCCGGATTGGTTTTTTCACCGGAGTCGTATGACCATTGGAGGGGAAAGTCTTGGAAGATCATTATTCCCATATCGTCAGCAGCCTCGTAGCACGGGGGGCTTTGAATGTGGGCGTGTAAGCCTATACTGTTTAGGTTTGCTTCCTTGATCATTTTCATGTCTCGAATGTAGAATTCCTTATCCACATCCGCGAAGTGTTGGCGGGGAATATAGTTGGTTGCCTTTATGAAAACTGGGCGCTCATTGAGGTTAAACACCCAAGGTTTGTGATGCAAACGGACTGTACGTATTCCGAAGCGCTCTTGAGTTTTATCAGAGAGTATCTTATCGCATACTGCTTCAACTGTTAAACTGTAAGTGGCTGGTTCTCCGAGTTCGGTGTGAGAATGGGGCCACCAGAGAACAGGTTCGGGAATTATTAATTCTAGATCAATTCTGTTTGGTCCTGGTTTCAGGTCTGCGGAGACCGCTAAGATTACGTGTTTTTCCTCTTTGGACTCTTTTTTCTTGGAGGGGGCATAGAGATGAATATTGAATACTGTTTGGCGTTCGTTTTCTTGTCTGTTGGTGGCCACTATAGCTAGGTGGACTCGCCCCTTAATGTTTAGGGGTGTTGCGAAAAATTTATCGATTCTAATTGGTCCTGTGAATTTCAAATACACTGATTGTGTGATTCCTCCTGTGGTTAGGCTCTGCCCCCATTCTGATGACCAGCGGGGGGAGAGACTTCCGGGTAGGCCTCCGGGTCGGGAATCGTGGTAATTCATGGTTCCTTTTATGTACTTTTTGTATTGGAGGAAAAATATTAGGTCTGGTTTTAGGTTTTCGCAGGGGTCCTGCACTTTTACGGCTAAAACATTTTTTTCTTTGAGCTTGTTGGAGACATCAAATGAGAATGGTGCGAAGTAACCCTCGTGGTTTCCTAGGTGTTGACCGTTTAGGTAAACGTCTGCCAGGTAGTCTATCCCTTCAAAGATTAGATCCGCATAATTAAACTTTTTAACGCGTGCTACTCGGCGGTACCAGACGGGGTCATAGAATCTTTGTAACTCGCCGTCAAGACCAAAATTATCTGGAACTTTGACCCGAGGCCAGCCAAAGTCGTCAAAATCAGGATAGGAGGGAGTGTCTCTTAAATCGCCGCGATCCGCGAGACGCCGCCAGACCCCATTCAGATTTACGAGCAGGTAATTAGACTCTCCGTAGTTTACAGGTTCGGTTACTTCTACCTCTGTTACAGAAACCGCCTCGGAAACCGGTGTAAAAAGGGAGTGCTCAGACACCGTTGCGGCACGCGGAATACACTCGGAAACCGGTTTTAATTTAATCTCCATCTCTTCTCTCCTCTAAAGCAGTGTACCAAATAACAAACTAATAATAAGAAAACTCACATATAAGTTTAAACCCCTCTTATTACTTGTTATCAAAAATGGCTTATATCGACGAAGAAGAAACGAGTACCAAGAAACCTTAGACACCTACTACAATCCCAAGAGGGGAGTGTTGGGAAACTTAAGGAGACCAAAAGAGAAAAAAACTTGCGTTTCGGTTCTGAAGCCACTTGCGGAAATCTTTCAGCTGTAGGGTTTAAGCTGCTACTCTTCTTCCATTGCTAATTCGAGGTTTGGGGAGCCGTCGGGTAGGAGGATGTTCTTTTTAATTACTTGGAGGAGTACACCGTGTGTAGACTTTGGGTGGAAGAATACTGAGAGAACTTGTTTTGATGGGGTACGCCCAGCTAGGAGGAACCCTGCTTCCTCGAAGTTTTCGATTGTTTTTAGAATATCATCTGACTCGAAAGCCAAGTGGAATAGCCCTTCACCTTTTTTCTCTAGGTACCTCTTTGTGGGGCCTTCGCTTATGGGTGAAACTAGTTCTATGTAGCAGTTGTTTCCTAAGGGGATGAAAGCATAGTCGAATTCTTCTCCTTCTCCTTTCTCCGTAACGTATCCTTGTTTGTGAATCTTTATAGCATTACTATTTACTCCCAGTGCCTTGCAGTACTTTGAGATAGCTGCCTTTAAGTCTCTAACAACTATTCCAATGTGGTGAAAGTTTGTTTTCAAATCTGAGGCCTCCAGAAACATTTTTTCGAAGATTTTCTTTTCATAAATATTGTGTAGGGATAAGAGAAAATAGTTTTGTTTTAAGTTCTATGGAGGGACTAGAAGAGGGGCTGAGGGGATGTTTATCTATTCTGGTTATGTTCGGCTTGTTTTCTGGGGGTATTGATTGTAGTATAAAAAAGGAGTTAAAAGAGGTGTGTCCTATGTTTCTTCCTCTTTGGGTTCTACTGTTTCTACGATGAGTGTTAATCCTTGTACTTTCACTACTCTTATTTTTGTTCCTTCGGGAATAAGTTTGCCGTCGTGGGATTTTGCGCTCCAGGTTTCCGATGCTACTAGTACCTGTCCTTTTGGTGTTAGGTCTGTTGTTGTTTTCCCGGTTTTTCCAACCAGAGCTTCGATATCCAATTCTTTCGCTATCTTTCTGGTTTGCCCCACTTTATAAACGAGATAGCCGAAGAAAGCTGAGATGAAGAGGGATACAACTACTACGGAACCAATTACGGTTTGTATGAAATTTTGTGTGATTAGCCAGTTTGATGTGGGAAAGATTAGGAGCGCTCCGAGTATGAAGCAGGCTACGCCGCCGGCTGCCAGTACAAGGGCGTGGGTCTTCAGTTCCAGTATAAATAGTATGAAACCAGTGACGAAGAATAGTATGGAGGCAAAGTTTAAACCTAGAACCCCTAAACCAGCCAATCCGAGTATAAGAGAAATTGTGCCCAGAATCTCTGCGCCGAAGCCGGGGGTCTTAAGACCTATGACAATGGCGAAGAGCCCCACTATGAGCAGTATGTAGGTGACGTACGGGTTTACTATGATTCTCAAAAAGTTATATTGTATGGGTTTTTCATAGTAGTATACAAATGGAGTGTTGCTTATTCCTGCGAAGTCTACTTGAATGACGGGTGTATATGTTGAAGCGTTTGCTGTGGGTACCAGTTTCCAGGCTAATGTGCCGCTGGGTGAGTTGTACCTTATTAGTGACTTGTCTTCTAATTGTAGCAGAAGACTATATGGGTCATTGGCTATTATATCTACCATGCCACTTTCTTTAGCTTGTTCGGGTAGTAGGTTGAGATTAAGTGTAACGAACATCTGAGCGATGGTTTCGTCTCTGTCATGAAGACTCGCGTGAGCAATCATTAAAGCGATCATTGAGGTTACGTAGTTTAGATCATAGGTCAGCTGACCCGCTTGTACTGGTTGAGCGGCGCCCATAACGGTAGCCTGTGACATCGCTGTTATGTGGCTGGACATCATTAGATAGGTTCCACCGCTCCAAGCCGTTGAGCCGAAGGGTGCCACATAAACGCATATGGGTATGCCGCTCAACTCAAACATGTTCATAATGTTCTGTACCGCGCTTAATTCGCCACCCGGTGTGTTTAGGAAGACTATTATTAGGTTCGCTTGCATCAATACTGCTTTGAACATGGCGTCCTGAACCATTAGTTCGGTTGAGCGGGTTATTTCTTCGTTTATGTTTAGTAACATTATTCTTTTGGAAAACGGTTGGTCAGCTTCAATGCTCCGGGCACCATAATAGCTTGTCCAGTACTGCTGAAAGCGTGTGGTTAGGTATAGCTGATTATACTGATTTTGTGTTAATAGTCCAAACCCCAGCGGTAATAGAATTAAAAGTGCGAAAAGCAAAATGGTGATCTTCCTCAAACACTCCACCCAAACTATTCTCTTCATTTAATAATCCTTATACTTGGCTAATAATCCTTTTTACTCTTATTTATATTTTTAGAAAGAGGCATATGGTGCGTATTGACGAATCTATGTATGGTTTTATAAATCGGAGTTTTAATGGAATTCCTCCCTATCGAAGCGAATTTTCTGCTTGAGGATTTATTATTCCCAGTTAGAAGTGAAAACTTGTTAGACCTTAGATATGGATGTTGAGACTTGCCTCAGCTATCACCCAAAAGAAAATAAATAACTTCTATTTTCCATCTTCCAGTAACCATTAGACCAATTATTTGTTTTGAGGCCGTCATTCACCCAATGGGGAGGTTTTCAAAGATTCTTTTGAGGGCGATATGTTCCTTGTTAGTGAAATTATGCGGTGTTTTTGAGAATTTCTGGCTTTTTGAAGTTTATAGAAAAAGGGCTTTTTTGGGCTTCTTTTCTGAAAAGGAGACTTTAGACAGTAGATTGGGCAACTGTTTTCAGAAATAAATTATTGAAAAAACTACGTATTGCGCCAGCGTTTTCACTAAGGGGGGACATTACGCCTCTTTTGAGGAAAGAACAATTTAAAACTATGTGCTGAATTTTCAGAGCACATGTTTATCCTTAACAGAGGGCATCTTCTTTTATACTGATTCCTGTTTTTATGCCCATAGCCTCTGATAGCGCCTCCAAGTATATTGCGTATACTTTGGGAAAGACTTCTTTTTTTGGTAACGGCGATCAGCAATATGGTATGTTAGATATTCTTGTTTTTCTAATAATTTGGCTTCCTAACTGTGGCTGCTTAATGGGTCGGGTAAATTTTCGGGGAGTTTTTCTAAGGTTAGTTTTGTTACTTTGTATAGTTGCTCCTTTTTTGGATCACTTTTTCTTTGAATTCTTCCAGTTTTGCCTCAGAGGTTGTAATTAGGGGTATTAGCAGTTCAAGGGATTCCAATTCGCCAACTTTATGTAGGGGGCTCAATAATCTCAGTTTTTGTAGCTGCAAATTCGCAGTATTCATCGCCCAATCCTACACATTTGATTTCTTCTAATTGATAGTGAGAATCGTAGGCTACTTCCAAGACTCCCCTAATAAATCCTTTCTGAAGGAAACAGATTGGCTTGTTAATTTTTCTTAGACTCGGAGTGAAGGGCGCATTTTTAATCTTAATTCTAATTTCAAGTTTGTTTTTTTCTAAGTTGAACGAGCCACTACCCCACCCACAGATGGTAAATACAATCATGCAATTTTCAGTAATTTTATTCCCAAGAAGCTTAAATTTTCCTTTGTAAACATGTGCCAAAGCTCTTCCATTCTGGTAACCCGCATGCTCGAGAAAATCTTTTATTTCATTCAAAAGGTTTTTTTCTTCAGATTTTTTTATAATGTTTAAAATTGGGTTAACAGGCATCACGAGAAACCTAGCAAGCTCATCGTACATTGGTAATTTGACTATTCCGGGTGTATCCATGGTGAACATCTTTTTAAACTCCTCAAAGGAGGTAGCTACTTCACTTGCCAGCCGGAATTGTCTGTTTTGAATGTCCACCGAGTATGTTACTAAATCGGTTATGCAGGGCAAGCCAGCGTTTTTTAGAACTCTGAGATACTTTATCAATGATCCATCCTTTTCAACTGTTTTAAGTTCGATTACGGTGTCGAATATGTGTTTGGCGGTTTCAACAACCATTTTGGGATGCATATCCACATTCATCACAGTGTACGCAACGTCCCTGAGTGTTTTGATTTTCGATCTGAGATTCCAAATGAATCTTAGCACCTTTTCGGGGTCTCCTACAGTAAATATGGTAGTTGAAAGCTGATGGTAGACCCAGGAAACCTTTAGGCCTGGTGCAGGAATTCCTTTTAGTTTGTCATCTCTAAACATACTTGTGTGGTAAAAAACGTGGTTTAGGTCGTGCGGTTTTTCGACTACCACGATATTTGAGCCTTCGGAGGTTTCGACGCCCATGGAGGCGCTGAATAGGTCTATGTAAAAGAGGCGATTTTCCCTTAACGCGTTGGATGCAATCTCTGGGGCATAGAGTTGGGGATAGGTTTCTGTCGGCGGATCGGTGGTTAGGAGTATTACGATTTCTCCTCTTTCTAATAAGTTTAGACTGATTATGCCTAAAAGCGCGGATGCGTCTTGAGCATTTTGACCTCCACAAAGGATTAATGCAGTTGATCCGCGGGGTATGCCTCCGCTAAGCAGTCTGTCAAGTTCCTCTATTCCTGTGGTTGTAAGCGACAATTGTTATCCCCCATGAAATTCCTAATTTATTTTGTGTCGTCGTCAGTTATTTAATTTTTTGTTATAGGCTACTTTTAGTAGCCCTAATTATTTTCTTCGCGAGGTTTATGTTAAAGCTTGTGATTATCCTAATGGTATAATTGATTAAATAATAATTATTAATTTTTAAGAAAAAATGGAATTAAGTTGTATAAAGAATATTTATTTTAAATTTGAGTAAGCAAAACTTGAAATTTAAAAAATAGGTAAAAGTTAGAATTTTAGTCCAGCCGCTTCGTTTACAGTCATCAAAAAGTTGAGATAATCACTCTTAGTCGGAGTAACCTGTTTCGCCTTTACTAGGGATTTTAGCCAGTCTTTATTCTTCTGGATCACAGTTTTAACGCACTTATTCGTGAAATCTTCAAGTAGATGAATAGATTCACCAAGAGTAAGATCTAAAGCATCCTTCCTATTTTTTTCAGCCTCCTCCAAAAATGTGGACTGTAGTTTCTCAATCTCGGAGACTATTAAGCCCGCGCGTTGGGGATAATCCTCCTGAATCTTTCGAACCAGCTTTTCGTGATCCCACCAGTAGGAATCCTCCTCGTATTTTTCATGGCCCTTGGTGAGGGTTTCCGGAATCTCGGTGCTGAGGTAAAAGGGGATATAAACACTAATGCAGGGATTAGAGCCCACAGTTAGCCAATGTGTAGGGGTTTCCTCCGTGAGATGTCCCACGTAGCTCCCAGTAGATTGACTTAGAACTTCGGGTCCGGCATGCATGCAAACGGTGTTTATTTGCTTATCGGGATTCCACTCTTTTACACTATATCCTTCGTGGTCTCTCAGATAATTCATCATACCCTTCACGGTTATGTTACCCTTGTTGTCCTGCAGAAGTTCAGTAGAACGCCTAACGCGTTCAACACAATGCACTACTTCCCGCATCCCCGGCTCCCCATAGCACAAAGCAAAGTCAAAATCCTTCTTGGAGTTACACCAACCCTTATCAATGGCGTGCTCCACCAGATTCGGCGAAGCTAAGTCCCACTCCTTACCTATAGTATAACCGTTTGAAATCGAACGGACATCCTTAACACACTCTGCAACCCAGTACTTGTCAGCGGTTTCCAAAACCCAGGCTTCGCTTGGATCCGCTATGATAAAGGAATTGTGATATTTTAGGGGTGTATCAAAGAAGCAGTTTCCCCCCTGACCATACTTCTCCAAGAGTTCAACTATTACCTCCAGAGCTCTTCTCGCAGTCTCCCCACGCTCCAACCCTAGTCTGAGAAGATCCATACCAAGTAGCCCGGTGTCAGCGTAACCTTCTTTCGACCAAACAGCTTCGTTGCCAATTGCCACACCATACTCGTTAACCCCCATTTCGGCACCCCACATCCAAAACGGACTTGACAGGAGCACTTCAAGAGTCTCTGGCACTTGGGGAATCTCAATGTAGGTGCACTTAACCTTGGAACCCTCGTGATGCTCCGTCCTGGGGAAATATCTGAGAACTTGTGCCTCGTTGGGAGGTCTGTCACTGTTCTTTCCAAAAATCACCGAACCATCCTGAGTAGAATTTCCCAAGGCTACAAGCGTGTCACACACGACCAATCACCTAAATATAAAGGGTACTTGATGAATTTAATATACTTATCTAGAAAATAAAGAAAACGGTAATACGATGAACCGAGGAAACTTGGACATGTCTGAACTGTCTGAAATTCACTGAAAAACAATAGGAGGATTTAATATTTTAACGATAAACGAAGCATCAAATTTTGGATTTCTGCCTGCCGCAAGTTTACTCGGGTTCTTAGATGAAATCATTAGGTTATTAGATGATTAATCTGTTAACTCGTATGCGAGGTTCTCTATTTTTATTTCTATTCCTTTTTCAGTTAAGGAGTATAGTCTCTTCTTGTATTTTCGGTATTCGTCCAAAGTCATAAGGATGATGTGTTCTCCCTCTTCTATTGCGTGGAAAAGTCTTCCCGCTCTCTGCGCTTCTTGTCTACGGGAACCAAACAGATAATCGTATTCTATTACCCTCTGTATTTGCGGTAGGCTGATTCCCTCGTCGCCCACGCGGCTAAGTATGACGAATCCGTCTTTATTCAGCGCAGACCGGACGGTTTCAAGACGGTTTTTTGTTTCGCCGTTAATGAAAATTCCACTGAACCTGTTGGCTATCATTTCCCCTTTTTTGAGATTGTCGCAGTATACCAGTGTAATGCCCGGCTCCGCCATAAGGCTGTCTAACTGTGCTAGTTTTTCGTTTTCTTCCCTAACAATTATCAGCTTTACAGTCGGCTTTCTAACCAATCCCCTATTGAAAAAGTAACTCCAAGCCACTCCTATGGGGTACCCCGTGAGGGCGAAGATTAACTCAGACCGTCCATCCTCCCGGTAGGGACTACCGCTCAGCCCAATGGTGTACTTTCTCTTAAGAAAGCTAAGCACGCTGAAAACATTGCTAGGCAGATGGTGAACCTCATCGAATACTATAAGACTGTACTCCTTCTCCGCAGACTCTTTAACGGCGGAGTGGTACGTCACTATTTTAACCTCATTCGGCTCCACATCCAATTGGTTCTTTATACGCTCCGCCCACTGCTCCCTCAGAGTCACTGTCGGAACCACCACCAGTTTTTCACCTCTGATTTTTCCGATAGCATAGAGACCCAGCATACTCTTACCGGCGCCCCAAGGATAGAATACCCCTACGTGGCTGTATTTCAGGAAAAGCTCCCAAGCCTCCTTCTGGTAATCCCTAAGCTCAAACTTGACTCTTTCCTCTTCAAGGATGTCGTCATGATTCACTGGCGCAGGCCTAAACGGCATAACTCCATCTTTTAGAAGCTCAATTACCAGTGAGAACTTCTTAGTGCCTTTAATCTGGAATGAGTTTTCACTGATTTGTCGACCGAAAAAGAGCTGGTACTTCTTTTTAAATTTAATAACATCGCCCTCTTCCAAAACTACAATGTTGTGTTCCGAGTCCAAAGCCACCTTGAATTCCGGTAGCTCAATACCAAGTTCATCTTTTAGCACATCTGGCAGGGGAGTAAGCCAATCAACATATCGGTTAACCCGGAAAACGTTATAGGATGATGTCTGAAATTCCAGCCAACCTACTTCCAAGGGTATGAAGCGGGGAATGAACAGCCGCCACTCTCCTTGCTTGTAGGGAACAATGGCGTAAGGCTTCTTTACGAAGGCTAAAACCTCTTCGCTTTTAATTTCCTGCCACAGCGAAGCACTAAATTGCCTACAGACAGCCTGCACCGTCTCTTTTTCCGCTTCTTCCACTTGCTTTTTCAATTCGTCGAGCTGCATTCTAATTTCATTCAAGCCGTACACGAGTTATACCCCTCTTACTGCATCGCCTTTTTTGAAATATAGTAGTTAGTATTATTCTAGTCTGTATGTATGTTTTCTAAATAAAGAAACATACCACTGTCTACAGAGCAAAGCTTGAAAAAGCGCCTTCTTTTTCTCCCTCACAAGTCCAAGTCTTATTTCCCCACTAGGATATTTAAAGTTAATCAAATTGAAATTCGTTTTTAATTTGTCTTAGTGAAGATTTATTTTAATTTTGAACTTGCGGATAGATTAGCCAGAATTAACAATGCTTAAACATAAAAAATGAAAAGCTGACCAGCGGCATGTTTAATTGGCAAGACGCAGCCAAAAGATGGCAGAAGAAGATGATGGAAGATGCCAGAAGAAGAAATTGATCTGATCGATATCATAAGGGAAATTGTAAAAGAGTCAAAGTCCGAAACCGTGGACCTTGTTGTTGAGCATAAGTTAAGGGGTGTTACACCAGAGATGATTGACTGGTGGAGGGACCATATCGATAACACGGAACGCTACAAGTTGTGGCACCCCGAAGACCACGTTTCGTTCAGATGGGAAGTACCGCCGAGCAAGCACGGGCATGTCGGTGCTATACAAGTCGCTGTGGAGAAAATCGGAGAAACCCCACCTATTAAATTACGCATCCGCTGGGAGGATCCAGGTTCAGTGCCCATTTCCACAACTTACAGCCATGTCTTGGCGGCAAGTATCATAGACCATGACAACAAGCCCTTTATTTGGTTAGCTCATGAGTATGAATCGGAACCCTATGGAACACGGATGCGCTCAACATTTCGATTTCCAGCAAAGATGCCTCCATCTGTCCTGGAAGATATGCGGAATCATAATAAAGAAGAAATGGGACGATTCTCTAAATTTCTTCCAAAACTGTACAAGCAAAAAGTCAGTTGAAATTATGAAGCAAATCTCACATCCATTTACCTTGCAAATAATTACCTTGCTTGTAGGGAACAATGGAAGTCTTATTTACAAAGGTTAAAGCCTCATCACCTTTAACCCCTGCCAGAGCGAAGCGTTAAATTGCCTTCAGACTGCCTGCACTGCATCTTTCTCCATTTCTTATACTTGAGTTTCTTAAATTCGTCGAGCCGCAACTAGGCCAAAATTAAGTTGAAAATGCTTAATTATTTAAGGGTGAGTATAGAAATTTATGAGGGGTGAATGGTTTTGGTTGTGTTTGTTCCGCCGGATTTGAAGTTTTCCGATTCCCTTTACCTTCTGCTCGGTGCCTCGATACTAAAGGATGACATTGCACTCTATCAGAAGATTCCCGCTTACATGAAGCCTCTAATAAGTTTTTTAAACGCCGCTCCTTCAGTTGGAAAGAAAATCTACGCCGGACAACTCTCCAAAGCGCAGTATGGACGAGACCCGGAAGTCGTGAAGAAGTCGAGAATAGACGACATTCTGGAGAGAGAGTTCCTGAGTTACCACAGAGAGGTGCTCCAGAAGAGGAAGCTTGACTCCATTTTCCTCGGAGCATCGAATGGGGGAAGCCTGCACCTTGCGGACATAATGCGCACGTTGATGCTTTTTTCGGGCTTAAACATAACGGTGACCAGAAAGGGCGGAGACCCGGACGACGCTGAAGGCTTCATAGAATTCGGAAGAAAACTCATGAAGGAATTCCTGCCCAAAAACGATAACCTGGAAATCGTCCTCCACTTCGACCCCGTCCACGACAGAAATAACCTCCCGTATGTCTTCCATTTCAGATCCAAGTTCTGGCTCCCCAACGCTTACAGGAAATTCATAAAAGACCACCTCAAGAAGGGAGGGGACGTAGTGCTTTTCGATGTTCAGGAGTCGTGGCTGCACTACAAGCTCGACGACAGATTCTACTACCAGTGCGGAGGACTGGACGACTTAACACCAGAAGAATACGCCTTCGGCTCCAAAAGAATCGATTCCTGGCTCAAGGAAATCGGAGCAACCCACAGAGGAGGTTGGGGAATAGAGGGAGAAAAACCCCTCAAAAGCTACGACAGCGAGTACGGCAACAGCCCCCGAATGGTAAAAGCCACAAAAGAATTCGCCGAAGAACAGGGATACAACTTCACCCACATAAAGGCGGAGAAAGCCCACGACCTCAGCGCCATGACCACCTACCTCGCCAACCAAGCTATGAATGAAAAGGGAATAAAGCCCAGAGGAGTCATAGTGGAACAGTACACCCAGCTCGTCCCCCTCGCAGTAAGAAGACTGGGACTCCTCCCCGTCTGGACCTACTACGTCTTAAGAGAATCCTTCAACGACACCAAAAAAATGCTGGACACAGTCTTCACAGACTACTTGGAAGAAGCCGAAGAACTGGTCTTCCTCCCCACACAACCCTACAACCCGGGCCCCCCAGAAGACTTCGTCACCGGCGAGGAGTGGCACAAACTACTCAAATCGTATCCCGCCAAAAAATTCACATCATTGACCAAACCCAAACTTTACCCCATAGACCTGCCCTCAGTCGTCCTCGGACCAATGAACCTGCAGAAAAGATGCCTCAAGGAAAAAGACCTAGGACTCAAAATCAGCATGGAAGACATTAAGAAAGCCTGCAAAAAATTCGGACTAACCTACAGCACCTAAATATTGAATATTATAGACCTTTCCAGAGGCTATTTTTTGGGACGAAAAGCTCTTATTGAGCCTTTTTAATCGTATCTCACTTTTCATTCCCAGCCAAAACCTTTGGATTCTCTCGGAGCTATCAGAGTGGTGATTGCATTTGGATGCACGCGAACGGGTTCTGTGCGCATTGAATAGGGAGGAGCCGGATAGGGTTCCAACCTTTGAGATCGGTATTTCAAACGATAACATCTCAGAGAAGGTTGCGGGCACCAGTTTGTCTAAGGGCACTATAAGAGCCGCCTGGAACATGAGACACATTCCCTTCTGGCGATATTTTAGACGGAAACGCACTATGAAGTATTCACCCGACCTATATGCAAAATGCATCACAGTCATGTCGAAAATTGGATTCGACTGCTGCTCCCTAGGAGTACTACTCCAATTCACCAAATCCAAGTACCCAACCTGGGACACTTACATCGACGAGTACGGAAGAAAATTCCAGCTCAAAGAACTAAACGAAACCGAAATAGGATTCTACACGGGAGGAGCCTTCAAATCTCCCAAAGATTACTATGCCTGGGGAACCATTGACCCCTACCACCCGATAAGGGAGAGAATCTACAAGAAAGCCCAGGAAGCGGTAGGAGACAGAATCTTCATAATGCCGGGAATAATGGGATTCTTCGAGTCCACATGGGAAATATTCGGATTCGAAACCTTCGCCAAACTCTTCTTCCAGAACCGCAAATTCATAAAAGAAGTCTTTGACGACCACAAAAAACTGGCAATCGAAACAGCAAAATACATGATGGATCTAGGAGCCGAGGCACTGGTAGTTTATGACGACTACGGACACAAAACCGGACCTTTCATTTCACCCAAAGATTTCCGAAAATATGTATATCCCTGCCTTAAAGAATTCACACGAACCTGCCACAACCGAGGAGTCAAGGTTCTCCTGCACAGCGACGGCAACCTCAACCAGATAGTGGAAGGCATAGTTGACGCGGGAATAGACGCACTGCATCCCTGGGAGCCGCAGGCAAACATGGATATAATAGAAGGCAAAAAGAAGTACGGAGACAAAATCTGCGTCGTAGGCAATGTGGACCCCATGTACACCCTGAGTGAAGCCCCGGTAGAAACAGTAAGGGAAGAAGTGCTCAGACTGCTGAAAAACGTGGCACCGGGAGGAGGCTACATTCTGAGTTCAGGGCACAGTGTACACCCAAGAGTGAAATACGAGAATCTCATGGAAATGATGAAAACAGTACAAAAGTATGGTAATTACCCAATCCAAATATGAGAGAATTATGCAGTTTGAGAATATTTATCACATAATTCAGTATAACTGGTTCCACTTATATTAGAGAAGTCTTTTTCCAGAGTCCCTAGTCATCTTGTACACTTAACCACAAATCGGATTTCGAGATAGGGGCATAATCCGGTTTTCCAGTCCTCTTAATCTTTTTAGAACTCAAATTCACGAGAAAATCCAAAATTTTTTCTTCCTCTTCCCCTTCTTCGTTAGATTCCACCATTAATCCCGCAATTTTGCTACTAATAAGAATCCAGCGGACAGCATCCCCTTCCCTGATACCGAGTGCGTCTCTAACCTCCTTAGGAATACGAATCCTCATTTTAGAGTCAACCTTAGAACTAACCATCTACTCCACCGCTCAAAAAAGAAAAGGTGAGAACTAATAAAAGTTCCCCATATGTTCAGCAGATGCCAGAAGAGTAATATAAGATTTAATCAAAAATATGTGTATGAAAAAAGTTTCTTCAAAAGTGGAAAGAAAGATTATAGAGGAACTCAACAGAATCTCAAAAAAGAGGGGCGTTCATAAATCAGTGATCATCAGAGAAATGTTGAGTGAAGGTATAAGAGAGTACAAGTTGAAGGAAGCGTTAGAACTCCTGAGAGAGAGAAAAATTACTATTTGGCGAGCAGCTGAAATGGCTAGTGTAACCTACATGGAGATTCTTGACGGCTTAAGGCAGTATAACATACCCTTCCCAGTAACGCTCGAGGAGATAAAACGCGAAATCAAAGAAATTAACGGTAATTAAAAAACGAACCCTAATAATCACTTACTCCAAGCTTCCCTCAGCTCAGAAACGAATCCATCCTCATCCCCAGCTATTCTCTTCTTAACCTCACTCCAAGCAGCCGAACAGTTCTTATACTCTACACCCACAATGCCGTGAATAAACCTGTCAATTTCCCTTTTGTTTTCACTCGTGACAGTTATTCCAGCCTTGTTGAAAATATCCTGAATATGCCTGAAATAGCAAGTCACATTAACCACCCTGAAATAATAATGAGCTTCCAGAATTAAAAATTATTCCACAATATGACCCGATTTAGAGGTTGAGCAAGATTTATTTCCAAAGAATGCCTCCGTTAACAAGCTAAATGAAAGAAGCAATGCTACGAGGCAAAACAAATGGACAATTTGGATAAGAGTAACGCTGTTGAAGTGAATTGTGTAAGAGACGAATACATATTCATATCTCAACAACCCTGCGAAAATTGCAGCAGAAAAAATGCTTACAGGCTGCGCACCCAGACTCTAATCGGTAGAGAAGATAGAAACTATGACGTATTGGACACCGAGTGCCAATTCTGCGGCTACAAAAAATGCTTCACCTTCGACGTAACAGACTGCTTCCAAAACCTCGAAAAACAGTTTTCAGCCACATTCAAAGACCGAGACAAACACGAAGACATGGACTGGGACAAAGAAACCTAAACCAACCCCATTTCTTCTCTACTAATTTTTATCCCTCAAAAATACCAGCAAGGCTCAACTATCACCTTAACAGAGTCCTCAGCATTTGCGACAAGCTTAAATCCCAAACCCGCCTTCACCAAACCCGACCAGTGCGTAATCATGCCATGCGTATTCAAACTAACAGCACGAAGCCCCAAAGAGACAGTCACACCCAAAGGGCTAAAATCTAGTAGTTAAAATAAAACAATTCACTCCGGTTCAATCCAACCCGTTACAGCTCTACATAAACCAGTTCTCATTTTTTCAAGATACTTTAAATTATCATTCTCCTCCCAATCAAAGGGTATTTCAATTATATTATCCCTCCCAAATTCAATAATTTCTCCATCCCTCACATATTCCTGATTCGATTCAATAAGTCTAAAAGTATCCAACACCTCCCCATACAATTTATCAACCCTCACATAAACTATCCTAACATAGATAACCTCCCCCCAACCACTACCCCTATCCATAAATTGAAGCCTAACAACATTACCCACACCAACACAACCACGACTCTCCGGCAACAACTGATTACCATGCCAATCATAAACATCCTCCCTCCTCGGCTTAAATATAACAACCGATTCCTTCACTTCACCATACCACCTCAACCATCAACCCACAGAACCGACACCGCATAAGGTTTCAATATAACCCTATTCCATAACACATCATTAAAATTCAATTCCAAATTAACAACCGGCTCTGACTAAGACTGTTAAACGACACTCTTTAAATATTTTTAGATAGGAAATATGAAAAAGGTGTAAGTAATGTGTGAAAAAGAGATCGAAGTCTTCAGGGAATGAAATTCAAAAGTGCTTTTTGGTAGAGATTACAAAACCCAAAAAAGATCATTTAGATTCTTTATTAAGGAACATGATAATGTTATTCCCCTTCGATGATGCCTTCCGATACTAGGAGGTATACTATGAGATATAATATTAAAGAAATTGAAGCGAAGAGTGTTCTCCAAAAAAGTAAATTGCCTGAATCGGAATATTGTATCAATCCGTATGTAGGTTGTTTACACGGTTGCGTCTACTGTTATGCGCGATTTATGAGGAGATTTACTGGCCATGCTAATGAAAATTGGGGCGAATTTTTAGACGTTAAAGTTAACGCTCCAGCAGTATTAGAGAAACAATTGCGAAATTTAATCAAATTTACCATAAGGACCTTTCCAGTTATCAGCTATTTTTACAAATTTGGCATATCCTTTTTCTCTGATAAATTCCGTTGATTGCCTGTATTTCTTATACTTATACCCTCCCTTTTTATAAAAATCCTGAATTATTCTACAAGACAAATAATCAGGACAATCAGCACATGTTTCAAATTTTCTTTCCTTAAAACAGCACACCTTAATCTCACATTTAGCCTTATTAATGTCCCTTTCCCCACTTTCATACCCCAACTTACAACCACGACAACTTCCATCCATAAGTGCACGACAGGGTTTACAATATGCACCGCAACACCCAATTTCTCTTATCAACGTAACACCCTTCTTTTTGAATTTTCCATAGTATTGCTTAACGTTTATCAGAAATTATAAGATTTCCTATTTTTCCATGCCCCCAAGCAATATTGCACATAACGAGAATTCAACAAAAGATTCATCAAAAAATCTATTCAAACAATGTTTACTCAAGGGCAACACAAATGGTTAAATTGTTAGACGAAAGCAAGCCTTTAAATAATTTAGATATGGAATAAAAAGTGGTGAAAGGAATGTATGAAAAGGAGATTGAAGGGAAAATCCGTGAGCTACCCGATGATTTGAGGAGGGAGGTTTTAAACTACGTGGAGTTCCTGCTAACGAAGTACAAAAACAAGGAAGCCCCGACAAAAAAATTCAAATTCGATTGGGAAGGGGGCTTATCAGAGCTAAAAGGGGAATTCACCTCTGTTGAGTTGCAACACAAAGCTTCGGAGTGGCGATAGTGTTTCTGGTAGACACCAATCTATTTTTGGAAATACTCCTAAGCCAAGATAAGAAAGAAAAATGCAGAAAGTTCTTGAACAGCAATGTTGGAAACCTCAACATAACAGACTTTTCTTTACATTCAATTGGAGTAGTTTTATTCAGATACAGTAAGAAGGATATTTTTCAGAAATTTATTGATGATGTCTTACCAAACGTAAAACTCATTTCACTACCAACAAAACTTTACGGAGAAATAATAAAAGCCAGCAAAAACCTGAACCTAGATTTTGACGACACTTACCAGTACACCACAGCCAAACACTACGGCTTGAAACTGGCTACAATGGACAAAAATTTCGAGAAAATAAAGGACATAGAAATATTGTTCCTCTAGTACAATGACTCAAAGAACATACCTGGCTCCACTCTTTTCACTCAAATCTCCCAAAGCAACCCATACCAGAAAACCGCTAAACTACCGGCAGGGCTCAATAATCACCTTAATGGAGTCCTCAGCCTTCGCCACAAGTTTGAAGCCCAGACCAGCCTCAGCCAAACCAAACCGATGAGTAATCATATCATGAACATAGACCTAGATGAAAGTTAAAAACTTTCAGATGATGAGCGATAATCTAATTTTAGGTTGAGTATTTCAATTTCTTTAGAAATTATGTGTAGTGTTAATCATCAGTCTTTTCCAACCATTCCCTTTAGAGCGTTCAAATCACACCAGATTAACATAAAATAAATATAGGAGAAAATACTGACTATAAATAACATAAAAATTGGATACATGAAAAATTCGGGAGATAAATGGGAGAGAGAAAAGACATGAACAAATCCAAAGCCAGCAAAATTATTACACTGTTATTAATAACAGCACTAATTCTCCCAATCGGCATACCATTAGTAATGGCAACGATACAAACACAAAATCAGCTGGAAAATATAAAAAACCAAATGATAATAAACACGTTAACTCCGGCGTCTAGCATTCAACCAGTTAAAATAGGCCCTAGCACGATTATTGTTCCTGATAATTACTCAACAATTCAAGCAGCCGTGAATGCAGCAAGCAATGGAGACATCATAATTGTAAGAGACGGAACTTACACCGAAAATGTGGACGTGAACAAAAGTTTAATCATAAAATCAGAGAATGGAGCTGAGGCAACGATTGTTCAAGCGGCGAATCAAAAGGATAACGCCTTTGAAGTAACTGCGGATTATGTGAATATAAGTGGGTTTACTGTGAAAGGGGCGAGTGTGAATGTAGCTGGAATATGTCTTAGCAATGTAAAATACTGCAAAATTTCCAATAACATCGGATCAGGCAACGATTATTTTATCTATTTAAATTACACCACCAACAGTATCATTGAGAACAATAATGCCTCAAGTAACGCTTGGGGCATTGTCCTGGTGAATTCGGGTAACAATATCGTCAGGGACAACAATGCATCAAGCAACAGCAACACTGGTATTGACTTGCATTACACTGGTAGTAATAACAACCTAGTAATAAACAACAATGCCAATCTAAACGTTCGGGGTATCTACTTGTATTCTTCAAATAATAACACTATAAAGAATAACACTTGTTTAGGTAATGAATGGGATGGAATCATGCTATCTGCATCCAGTAGCTATAACATAATCGAGAACAATACTTGCTCATCTGGTGGTTATGGTTATACCCCGGGTGCTGTGGGAATCTCCCTCGAAGACGGTTCCTCCAATAATGCCATCAAGAACAACACTTGCTCAAGCTATTCTTATGGAATTCTTATTTCTTCCAACAGCAATATCATCACAGCCAATACTTTCTCGTATACTGGTACTGGAATTTGGATTATAAATTCTAACTTCAGCTTTATTTACTCGAACAATTTTGTTGATAACTCCCACAATGTGGAGGTTGAATCTTGGTATTTAACAAATACCTGGAACTCCCAAGAAAAAATAACGTACACTTACAAAGGCACAACATACACCAATAATCTCGGTAACTACTGGGACGATTACACTGGAAGCGATGCCAATGGAGATGGAATTGGAGACACATCTTATACTGGATCTTATCCTTCAGATATGAAAGACGAGAAAGACAATTATCCGCTGATGGAGCCCTTTGAGAATTATAAAAATGCGGATTACATAAAGCTTGGTGGTTATGAGATTAATAGGGTTGAGGGAAGTGTTCACGGTGAGTTGAATCTTACTGCTGTTGGTGGCTCCGCGAGTTGTTCCGTAACCTTGGAAGTGATAGGGCCGAACGGTACAACAATTTATAGTGAAACCAAGTCCGTGCCTCTTTCCGCTAATATTGAAACTACTGTTTTGTTTGATTGGGTTTGTGGGGTTTTGCCCCTGGGTGATTATTTTGCCCGATTCAGGGTTAGAAACGAAACCGACAACTCCTCGATTTTTAATTCTGGCTGGTTCTTTGGTTTTTCTGTGGAAAGCGAGTTTTACAATTATTCCTTTGGTTCCATAGGAGCTAGCAGTACTAAAACTTGGAGTGATCCTCTTACTCTTGACAGACATCAGTTCGCTGTCTTCGACTTCACCCTTTCTTCAGATGTGGAATGGATAGATATAACCTTGGAAGGAGGATGGAAGTCCAGCTTTTTTGTTACAGTGGGCAATGTCACTTTATTGTCTGTTAGGGATATATATCTTGCTCCTGTTACCAGTGTTACTTGGAGGATTTACAACATTCCAAGTGGCAGTTACAATATAACCATAGTTTCCAAGTCTAGCAGTGCCTCTTTGTCTAAATTGGAGATTAATGCTTCCAATTCTCTAGTCGAGGATATTATAATTGGTGATTTGCGGGATTTGAGCGGTGTTCGCTACCAGTTTTCTGGCCTGTGCGGAAGCACAAAAACCTATTACCTTGATGTCGTGTACGTGACCGTGGTTGAGGAGGATATCTCTGTTTCTGTATCTAACTCCTCGATAGGAGTCTTTTGGAACAGAACCCTAAAAACACACCCCTTCAGCACAAGTAGAACAGCAACATTCCAAATTGACCTTGAATTCCCGAGCCAACCATACACAAGTACAGTCTCAGTTGAAGCCAACCTTCAGACCAGTTTGATAAGCGATGCTAAGGAAATACCTCTTGTTTCTATTGAGCAGAATTACGATATAGATTTGGAATATGAAACGACCACCTACTTTAGGGTTCCCAGCCATTTGTGTGTCTTTGATCCCCACATGGAACTGCCAATAGATGAGAGTCAGCTTAAGGCTCTTGAGGTTTCAAATATACAGATAGTGGATGTAAATGTGGGCAGCGATGGAAGAATTGACAACATCACCGTAAGCTTCCATATCAAAAACAAATACGAATCCGGTATACTCTGGTGGAAATACTATGTACACTACGACCTCTACGTGTACCCCGTCAAGGTTGGAGACATCATCATAGAAAGGTATGTTACGGGAATGGTGGCTGGAGAACAGGAAGACATTTTGGTTTCAGGAATACATGTAGAATATATAGGCAATAATCCCACAGTCAATCTGCGTATAATATTCGAAAAGTCACCCCTTTTGAACGTATTTGGCATTGGACTAGAAAAAGCGATTGGAATTATTCCACTACCGATTTCTTCCAGTCTCGGAAAGATCTCTTTACTATGTGCAGATGGATTAGTAGATTATATCCGGTTCCGAATGACAGCTCAGGATGTTGAGCATATTTTAAACGAGGTTTATGGAAGCTCTTACAAAGATGTACTAAACAAGTATTACCACACGGATGATCTTACTGATTTAATATGGTACCTAGATCCACGCGGTCTGCTCATGAACCTAGGGGTAAACGATCCAAGCAACAGCTGGAAAATTGTTAAAGCAATAATCGTTAAAACGCTAAATTATGTAGGGGACGAACCGGAAATATTGATAAATATTATCGGAAATGCTTTTGAAGCTGCGACTGGCAAACCCATTGAAGTTGCCGCTGATGCCATTCGCGATATTATCAATGAAGCGTTCCCGACTATTAATGCTATAGATACTCTGTTCGACATTGCCTTCAAACTCACTGCAAACGATAGGGAAATCAAACAGATGGTTATGGGCTTTTCCGGTCCCTACATCGGAACGCCCAGCTATCCCAGTTTTTCTGACCCTATTATAAAAATCTCCTTCACTGGACAGACCAGCGAGTCAATGAGTAACTACGTGAAATTCTACGATGTTCTCTGGATAAGGGTGGAAACAAACAGAACCGGAACCGACCAAGGTACCGTCACCATAATATTCACGCCGTTTGAGAACTCTACAGGTATGCTTATGTCTATATTCTCAGACGACCTCATCAGGTGCGGCATACTCTCCATGTTCGGAGTTTCTGTCGAATCCAGCAACCTCAGCCAGGAGGGAGGAAACATAATACTCTCTGGAAGCGGAGAACTAAACCCCAGCACTTACAACAGATTAATCTTAGAAATCGACGAGAACACCGTCCAGGGATTCGTGGAGCAAAACTTCATGGCGCAGGAAGCCGGAGGCTGGTTCACAGTTAACCAAACAGTCCTCTACACCTACGGGCAGAACATGAGCTACACCCTAGAGATGGAACTCCCCGCAGATGCGAATAGCATCACAGTGTTGACACCGGGTTATACAATTGATGAAAACAAAATCACATGGAATACACAAGTTGACCAAGTAATTGTACAGTACAAGTTAACTGAAGAAGCGTCCCCACCACTATGGATCCTAATTCTGTTAATGCTTTTGGCTTCGTATTCCACTGGCACACCTTTGTACTATTTCGCTCTGATTGGGGTTGGGTTAGCCGTCATAATTGCAGGTATAGCAGTGTATCTCAAAAAGCAAGGTAAAATCGGTGCAAGTTACAAAAAGTGAGTAACTAAAAAAGCTTGGTTAACATTCCTTTCTCTTTTTTATTTTTACCCACGCAAGTGTTTCAAGAATTTATGCGATCCCATGTTCCTTTAATATTTCATATTTTTGTCCGTATAAACTACCGGCAAGGCTCAATAATCACCTTAATGGAGTCCTCAGCCTTCGCCACAAGCTTAAAACCCAAACCCGCCTCAGCCAAACCCAAACGATGAGTAATCATATCATGCACATTCAAACCACAACCCCGAAGCAACTCCAACGAAGTCGAAAGATCACTGGGACTCGCACCATAAGACGTAGTCAAAGTAATCTCGTTTCGCCACATATCATTAAAATTCACCGGCGTATTAACCGTAGGCTCAGGAACAGCGAAAAACAGAATCGTGCCACCACGGTCAACCGACTGCAAAGCAGTAACACTAGCAGCAGGAGCACCAGTACAAACAAACACCTTATCAACCAGACGACCACCATTCAACTCCTTAACAAGCCCAGGAACATCCCTCTCCCTCCCCGCATCAATAACCGCATCCGCACCAAAACGCTTAGCCACATCCAAACGATACTGACTAACATCACTAGCAAAAACACTACTAGCACCAAGAAAACGAGCCAACTGAATATGCAACAAACCAGCAATACCACTCCCAATAACAAAAATCGAGTCACCCGGCTTAACACCAGCATTCCTCTGCCCACGCAAACAACAAGCCAAAGGCTCAATAAAAGTACCATCCTCAAAACTCATATCATCAGGCAACAAGTAAATCCCACGATCAACCTGCAACGGAGGAACACGAACAAACTCCGCAAAACCCCCAGGATCAAAATTAGTAGTATGCAAAGTCTCGCAGGCGGTGTGATGACCAGTCAAACAGTAGCGGCAGGTATTACAAGGCACATGATGACTAACGAAGGCACGGTCACCAACCCGGAACTTCTTAACACCAGAACCGACTTCAACGAACTCCCCAGTCATCTCATGACCCAAAACACGCGGAGCCTTCTTAACCCGATACCACTCCATAACATCGCTACCACAAATACCACAAGCCATAGCCCTAACCAGAATCTCACCCGGACCGATTTTAGGCTTAGGCAACTCCTCCAAACGAACATCATTATTATTATAATACATAGCAACACGCATAACAAGACCCCACAAAGACACGAATCAAGTAAGTCAAATCACAAAAAGAAAAAATTCAACTAAGTTACAAACTAATCCAACAGCTCGCAACTACTATTTTCCAGTCTTGAGACTGTTAAACAATTCAAGAGCCTCATCAGCAGTATAGTTCTCCTGAACAATGGAGCGAACAGCCCGAATCATCGGAACACTGAATTCTGACTGAAAAATGTTCCTACCATAGTCGCAACCAGACGCGCCAGCTTGTATTGCTTCGTAAACATTTTTCAACGCTTCCTCCTCTGGAATCTTCTTGCCACCAGCAATAACAATAGGCACAGGGCAGCCTTCCACTACCTTTTCGAAGTTTTCGCAGTAGTAGGTTTTCACTATGTGTGCTCCGAGTTCCGCGGCGATACGGGTAGCTAAACCAAGATAACGGGCGTCACGAACCATCTCTCTACCGACGGCGGTTACGGCCAGTACAGGCATGCCGTACTCTTCACCCTCGTTAACCAGCTTCGACAGGCTCATCAGTGTTTGCTTCTCATGAGGCGCACCCACGTATACTGAGAGAGCTACCGCACTGGCGTTGAGCCGAACAGCCTCCCTCATCGAAACGGTAATCTCCTCATCAGACAAATCATCCTTAAGGATACTAGCCCCTCCAGACACTCTGAGAACGACCGGCGTCGGCATACCAGTATCCATGGAGTTGCGAAGCGTACCCCGAGTCAGCATCACCGCATCAGAGTAAGGAAGCAAAGGCCAAATCGACTCCCTAATGTTACTCAAATTTGATACCTGACCTTGAAAATAGGGGTGATCAATTGCCAGCATTACTGTGTGTCCGGTTTTTGGGTTTATTATTCTTTGCAGTCTGTTTTTCATTCCCCAATCCATTTTTAGAATCACCTATTATTGTTGTTTTGTGCGACTTGTTTTGCTTTGTACGTTTCAAGTTTATTTTCTTTGATATGTTTAAAAGGTTTCCGCTATTCGTTTGGAGTGTGTAAGTTTTTGTTATTGTTCCTTTTTTTCGGAGTTTTACATTTTATGAGTAGAATAGCATGACTTCTCCTTGGTCTTCTAAGATAAAAGATAAAACAGAGAGATTAGCCTACACAAAATCCCCAAATAAGCTTTATATTTTAAAAATATTAAAAATTCCTAGACGCTAAAAATAACCAATTCTTCACCGATAAAAATGAATCTAGGAACAAAGTTTGGTCACCATTAATAGTTGGGCCTTAACTTGTTCACAAAGCTCTAGAAACTTATTTTCTGTGAAGACCCTAATAGCCTCTTTAAATGATTTAATAGCCTTTTTGCAGTTTTCAGCTTTATCCTCCACCATCGCAAGAGTTGCGTAGGCTGCCCCTAGGCCGGTTTGAATCCTAGCGTAGTTTATAGGATACGTCTCCATAGTATAAACTCCAAGAGCTTCTTTGAAGGCATTTATAGCTAGCTTAAAGTTTTCAGCTCTACTCTCGATCCCTGCAAGAATCGTGTAGGCGAACCCGAGGCCATTCTGACTCATGGCGTAGTTTAGGGGATACTTACCAAGGGTATATATTCTTAGAGCTTCTTTGAAGGCATCTATGGACATCTTACAGTTTTCAGCCATATCCTCTACCACTGCAAGAGTCGCGTAGGCAGCCCCAAGATTGTTTTGAATTAGCGCGTAGTTTATCGGTGATTTTTCCAAGGTAAAAACATTTTGAGCTTCTTTGAAGGCATCTATAGACTTTTTAATATTATTAGTCGTATCCTCCACAATCGCAAGAGACTGGTAAGCTGTTCCAAGTCCATTCTGGGCCATGGCGTATTGTATAGGGTATCTGTTGAGGGTATGTACTCTTAGGGCTTCGTTGAAGGCATCTATAGCCTTTTTACTATTATTAGCTATGTTTTCTACCCCCGCAAAAATCCGATAGGTATTTCCTAGACTGTTCTGAGTAGTTGCGTACTGCAACGGATACCTGTCAAGAGTGTATATTCTTAGAGCTTCATTGAAGGCACCTATGGATCTCTTACAGTTTTCAGCCATATCCTCATCCATCGCAAGAGCCCCGTAGGCGGTTCCCAAGCCATTCTGAATCATGGCGTAGTCCATAGGATAAGTCTCTAGGGTATAAACCCTTAAAGCTTCTTTGAAGGCATCAATAGCGCGCTTACAGTTTTCTGCCCTATTCTCAACCTCTGCAAGAATCCGGTAGACAATTCCTAGGTTGTTCTGAGTCATGGCGTAGTCCAAGGGATACTTATCAAGGGTACGTATTCTCAGAGCTTCATTAAAGGCATCTATAGCTAGCTTACAGTTTTCAGCCCTATCCTCCACCGTCGCAAGAGTATCAAAGGCACTTCCAATGCTGTTCTGAGTAGTTGCGTACTGCAACGGATACCTGTCAAGGGTGTATATCCTTAGAGCTTCTTTGAAGGCATCTATAGCGCTCTTACAATTTTTGATCTTATCCTCGACCTCTGCAAGAGTCCTGTAAGCGTTTCCTAGACTGTACTGAGCCGTAGCATACTGCATTGGATACTTATCAAGGGTGTATATTCTTAGAGCTTCTTTGAAGGCATCTATAGCTAGCTTACAGTTTTCAGCCCTATCCTCCACCATCGCAAGAGCCCAATAGGTGCTCCCAAGGTTGTTCTGAGTCATAGCGTAGCCCATTGGGTACTTCTCCAATGTATGTATCCTCAGAGCATCTTTGAAGGCATCTATAGCTAGCTTACAGTTTTCAGCCCTATCTTCCACCGTCGCAAGAGTCCCATAAGCGGTCCCGAGGCCATTCTGAGTAATAGCATGCTCCATTGGAAACTTCTCCAATGTACGTATTCTTAGAGCTTCTTCGTAAGCCTTTATGGCTCTCTTACAGTTTTCAGCCCTATCCTCAACTTCCGAAAGGATCTTATAGGCGTTTCCAATGCTGTTCTGAGTAGTAGCATACTGTACAGGATACTTATCAAGGGTATGTATCTTTAGAGCCTCTTTAAGAATGCTTAAGGCTCTTTTACAGTTTTCAGTCTTGTCCTCAACCTCCGCAAGAGCCTCATAGACGGTTCCTAGACCATTCTGAGTAATAGCATGCTCCATTGGAAAATCGTGAGAATTGAAGATTTCTAGGGCTCCCTCATAAGCTTTTATGGCTCTTTTGCAGTTCTCTGCTTTATCTTTATAATTTGAGATATTGCTGTAAATTTTACCAAGTTCTAAACAAACTCCCGCTTTATCTTTTCCCTCAACATATTTTTTGACTTCTTCACCTAACTTGGGAAGTAATCTAAGTGTAGGGTCTTCCTCTTTTATTGATTCGGCTATTTCTGTGAATCGTTTAAAAATTTCATTCGTATAATTTATTTTAGTGTTATGATACAGCATCTCAATTTCGTCATCTATTTTATGATATTTCGCTAATTTTATTCTATAATATTCTGCAGCTAGTTTATGTCTTTCAGGTATATCTTCAAAGACGGCTTCTTTTATTTGATTGTATAGCCACACAAAATTGTCGCCCCTTCCCTCAATCAGGTAAGCGTCGCGAAGCTCCAAAAATTTTTCTTTTTTTAAGGAGTACACTGCTGAATAGGATTCATATATAATATCTCTATCTATCTCCTCTTCGATAACAGATAGGTCTTTCAAAAGGTTGTATGCCTCAGGGCTTATACCGCTTTTAATTACTCTGTTCATATATTCTTTTACATCATCATTTCGTGAGAAATCAAGTCTCTCTTTAAAGCGTTCCAACTTCTTAATGTTAACTCTTCCCAAGTTGCTGATAAGGAGATACGTGGCAATCGGGTGTCCCTCTGCTATCTCCTCTATTCTCTTTGCTTCTTTGTCTCCTACCTCTTTCCCTACGCGCGAAGCTATTATTTGTACTAGTTTGCCTCTTTCACCTTCTTCAATACTTCCTAAAGGTAAGCGATAGAACGCTATTCCTAATTCCTTTTTTGATGAAATTAAAATACATCCTCTGTTTAGAGTATTAGCCCTTCCTATTAATTTCTTTAGAGTCTCGTTCTCCCTGAAATTGTCAATAAAAAGTATTGCTCCATCGCTTCCCAAAAACTGGATTATAGCTTCGATTTTTTTTCCGTTGTCTTCCTTTTTTAATTCGCCTAAGCCTAATGTGTCAATAATATCGTCAATTGTTAACTCTGGAAAGCGATGAGATGGGAGTTTTTGTGATGTGTATTCATATCCAGTGCCTGAGGCGTATGCTTCTCCCAAACCAACATAAACAATCTTCTTACCCAGCAATTTATGAATAAGGAGTGCAACCTCGCATAGCGTTGTTTTACCAATTCCTCCTACTCCTGTAACCTCTACAGACTTGTTCATTTCGTTGAATAACTCTTTTAGAAGGCTTCTTCTTCCGCAAAATTTGTTGAAATTAATTCTTCCCTCCGAATACCACTTTATAATATTTGACACCAAATTGTTGATAACTATTTCAACACCTGTATTATCTTTTCTTATTCTAGGGCAAAACTCCTTTTCCTCAATTTCATCCCTAAATTTCCATAGTTTTGAGTCGCCGTCTCTACTGATATTTTCCCACCCTTCATCGATTATGTACGTCGAATGAGGTTTATTTTCCGCTAAAGCAAACCTAAACTCGCACCAAGTGTATGATATTTTCTCTTCTCCATTTTTCATCTCGCAATCTGCTTTACATTGTCCCTTTAATTCGCACTCGGGAATATCTGTTCCTTTATTTGGAGAGATGAGAAAAATTACAGTGTTACTCTCCTTTAACTCTTTTAATGCAGTTCTTTGCGAGGTATCGCCACTGGGAACAAAAATTTCCATCGCAGCTCCCTTAAGAGCCGAAACCAGCCGATCTAATAGTTGCCCTCTCATCTCTCGAAGATCTCTAAATGTAGAGCTTAGAAATACTTTTAAGATTCCTTCTCCTTGATATTTAGACATTCTTTTCATCTCTTAAGTTTCTGGCATCTGCGGCACAATTTATTAAGCAGTGAGAGGGTGACTTTCAAAATATTTCCAAGATTTGATAAAGGCTCTGTATCCATTTTCCCATCCTCACTCTTAACCCATAAAAATAATTTTGTGAACAAGTATTTAAGCTTACCACCTAAAATACTCACATTACCAACTTGGGAAGGGCTATCAATTTCTAAACGAACTCGGCTATTTTATTTCAAAAAAGGCATGGGACTTGTTTAATTTGAAGATAAAATAACTAAAAAATAAAACATTGAAATATGTTAAAAAATAAGATCACCACAATCCGATTAGGATGGAAAGTTGAAATGGTTAATCCTAAAAATTAGGGACTGTAAATAAGCATAGAAACCAGAATAAGTGGTGTTAAAGATGCTTGTTTAGCACTTTATAAATACATGGATAAAGCTTTATCAGATAATGCAAAATTTAAAAGCAGAACTTTATCATATCTTTTAAAGAAACCGTCTAAAAATTCTCATAAAGATCTATTTACTATGTTTCATTGGGATTTTGATTCTAGAGTATATAGAGTAAAATTTTTGCAATATTGTTTCTTTAAAGTAGGTACATTTTCTCGCATTGCCAAGTTCAATGCATATTGGTTTTTCTTTTCCTCTAATTTTGGCTATTAGAAATGTTAATATACTGTTGGAAGACAAACAGTATATTTTTTTTGGTTTTATGGAACAGTTTTTGTGCCCATCGGTGCAGTAGATTTGGGTTGGTATTTTTGATTTTTTTAGATCTTTACTTATTAAGTCGGTTGGTCCCTTGTAATTCGACCTACAATATCCGCAAGAGTTTACTAGTATTTTTGGTTTTATTGTTGATTGAGGCCATTTGGTTCCATGATGTGGTGTTAAGACTATTAAATATTCTTTTAGTTGTTTGTTTGAGAGGTTATTCGATAGGTTTAAAGCAGTTTTTATACAGTTTTCTGAAGCATCTCCGGGGAATAGAACTTCGTTAGGTAAATGCAAGATTATGCTTAGGTCGTTTAGTAGATTTCTGAATACTATGAAAAGTTCCTTCACGATTTTATTTGATTTTTTATCTTCACGGATTTTTCCCAAATATCCTTCTATTTCTTTTATGTTAAATGTTTGTTTTTGCTCATCTTTTCTTGCTGAAACCTCGGAGGGATAGGTTCTATTCTCATTTTCTTTTCTCTTCCCGTATATTTTAATCATATTTTCAATTACTTCTTTAGCATCTTTCTTTACATTTTTCGTATGCTCAGGATATTTCTTTTCCAATTTTTCTATTGATGCCTTTACTTTTTTGGCTATGCTGACCGCATTCACAGTTGATTTGAAACTTGGTAGGGGCCATATAACTTTGAATTCTCGATTTAGTGCTTTTATGGTGTCTCCTTTTATCACATATTCTAATCCATTTTGCGCTAGTTTCCCTAGATAGACATTTTCTGTTAGGAAATCTTTGGCCATTTTAGCCATTAAAGCTTCTTGAGGGGCAACCGCCCCGCCATATATTTCTAAAATAAACATTGACATTATTACCAAGTATTCACCTAATGCTTCCTCGAAATTAATCCATGGGGCGTAGATTTCTCTAAATAATGGTTTCCTTTTTTTGTTTTGTTGAATTTTCAATAACTTTTCAAAACCACTAATATGGTCTTGATGTAGGTGACTTACAACCGCCAGACTGTCTGCCCTACTTAGATACCCAAACAGTACTAAAGCTAGGCATGATTCATCCCATTTAGCTTGTGACTCGTAGTAATCACTGGAAAGTGTTCCGAAATCAATTAGAAGTGGTTTATTTTGTATGAATAAATGTTGGTACACTTGATATGCGGTATAGCGATAGTAGTGGTCAATAGAAAGATAATTACTACTATCATTTCTCAGAAGCACACACTGACCGTGACCAACATTAAAAATGTTTATAAAATATCCAGACTCAATCATTTTTAGTTACCCAAGTTTCTTAAATCATGAGAGTTCTATTTAGTGTTAAGTTGATTACTTTTAATTTATGTATAGTGGGGTCAAGTATCTGTGAAAGCAGAGGATTTACGTAATTTAGCATTACTAATTGCAGGCATAATTTTAGGATTGATTTCTCCTATTATACTCTCATTAATAATTTCAAGATTAGATATATACTTACAATTGATAGTTTTATTTTCACTCGCTCTGGCATCGGTTTTTCTAATATTGGTTGGATTAGGCTTTCCTCAACGAAAACATCATGAGTATGTCCTCAAAAATAGATGGAGGAAAACCCTGAAACTCGGAATTCTAAATGATATGGGATGGGACATTGATAATAAAGACATATATTCTTGGACTGACGTAGAACCAAAGGATTGGAAAAACGCAGTAGGACGTTTCGCTGACAGTAGTGGTGTAGACGTTAAGGTAGAATTTATCGATGTGAATAAAAAGTTTGAAAATTATGTTGCTATTCTGAATCCATATGGTGGAGTATACCCAGAGACTAATCTGAAAACTCTAAATACATTGGACAAGATAATTAATTATGTAAGGGAGGGGGGACTCTTCATAAATGTAGCAGATATACCCGCATACTGGGCATATAACTCTGACCTAAAAAGGAGATTAGATATCGCTGAAGCCATCTACTCGATCTCACCTAGTGGCGCTGATTTACAAATAATTTCAACTAGGCCTTTTGAGTTAGTGCCATTAGCAAAGACTTTGGGCTTGCGTATTTTTGGTAGCAACGAGGGAATTACTCAAAGCCTAAGCAAGATTCTGGGTAAAAATGCAGTAAGTGTAACAGCCAAGAGAGCAGTGATTGTGGAGTCTAATGTAGAAAGTTGTCTGGATATGGTACAAGGGGAGTACTATGATGGAAAACAGCATAATGTGTCATCTCTTTTTTTCGTCAAGTACGGCGATGGCGACTTTCTACTGTCATTGATTTGGATAAACGATGAAAACCACGATCAAAAGAAAAAAAAGGCCATCAGAGATTCGATATCAAAGCTAATTTTAGATAAACTAGCATCTAAGATAAGCGCATAACAAAAAATTAAGTATCCTCTCCAATTTAAGGAAAATTTCGTGTTAAGTGTATGAAATCAAAGGTTTTCCAGCTAGTTGCTTAATATTCTTTCTTTTTATTCTTTTACTTCCTTCTCTTGCCGGAATAATTGCGATTATTTTATGCTTCTTTTTTTTCCATTCCTAGTCCTACATTAACTAGATAATGAAATCCACAATCCTTGGGTGCTTGCCAATCTTGGACATACATAGTGCATTTTAGCTTCTACTCTTTTCTACTTCTTGAATTCAAAAACCTTAACCATTAATTCATTATTTTCCAAGACTATAACTCTTGGAATCTACTATGATTTTCCCAAGCAGTTTTTTAAGTTATTCTGATTTTTAACTTTGATTTGATAAATTGAAAAAAATGTCGAAGCGTGTGAAAAAATAGTATCCAGAATATCTCTAAGATAATTGATCAAAGTGAATATATAGTTCAACAAGTTGTCAACGGGGATAATAATATTATTTTATTAAAAATTATAACACAACTTTTACAGTAGATAAAAGAAAAACAAAAAATTTCCCAAATTGCTTTCGAAAAATTCATTTATATCAACGATTATTTATATCTTATCAAACTATAAGCAGTTGGAGAGACTTACATGTGTGCATGTCCATTATGCGATCTGGAAAAATTTAAAGAAAAAGACAGCGAAGGAAATGTTATCAATAGAGTTTTATACAGTGATGTAGATGAAGATTTTTATGTGGCTATTCCTCAAGAACCCGCAATGGAGGGGCATCTTCTAGTTGTTTCAAAAGACCATATAAAGGACATCACGGAAATTGAGAATAGGAGGCAACTCTCGGTACTGAGCAAGATGATAAAAGTTTCAGCTAAAATCTCTCGAGAACTTAAGAAGTGGGACAAATCGATAAGTAAAGTTTACATTCTGTGCGAGGGAGAAACGCAGCACCTACACTTCCACCTAAAACCCAGAAGAGAACGTGAGGAAACGGGGGACCTATTCCTATTCGAAAAGGAACTCCAAGAAAGTAGGTGGGTCCTAGATTCTGAAAATAAGAGTGAGGTACGAAGAGCCACCCTAGAAAAGGGAATAGAAAGAATCAAGAAGGGAATCGCTCTAGCTGAAAAGCATAAAACACTCATAAAAATGGGTGAGTGGCTTAAACCCAGAAAGGAAGTCGAGGAATTCTATAAAAATATGATAAAAAAAGAGCTAGGGTCCACTGTAACTGACGCAATCAATAGCCTTAAGAAAAAGGTACAAATAAAACAATGTTGATGCTAGCTTTCCCTAGAATATTTCTCCTTTTATCTCATGTATACGGGGCATTGAATAGCCCTAGTCTCAAGCGTTCCGATGCCTCAAAAGAAGAACGAGACACCACTGAGCAAATATCATTCAACAAGCTATAAACAATTCCGATTTCTGAAACATTATCTGGATCCTCAAGTACCTTTTCTATCTCCAAGGTTGCCTTTTCAATTTCCTCTAAGAGTTGTTTGTATGTCGCTCTCCGCGTCTTCCTCAACTTTTCAATAAATAATAGAAAATAATTATTTGTTTCTTCACCTTTTCTTTCACTTATTTTCTTCAATGTGTATCTTATTTCACCTAAAAAGGTGTTACCTTTCCTTAAATTCTCCATTGCTTCCTTTATAGTGTAGCCAATTTTAGAAAATGCATCTTCCGAAAACTGAAGTAGTCTAAGCAAATCAATTGCTAGTCTAGTATTATTTGCGATTTCAGAATTTTTTAATGCCTCTTTAAATTGCATCGATAATCTTCTTAGCCTTGTCATTAGTTTATTCCCCAATAAATTTAATTGCATTAGATGATTTGAATTATTTTAATTCATAATTATAGCGCTCCTCAAAAGTTTTGCGACTAGCGCGAACGAAAGAGTCAAATCTTTTTTCGGGTTATATACCTGTTTTGGTGGTGTGTGTGGTTCTCCGGGGTGATGAGTGGCTCCTACGGGTGTTGGCGAAGAAGTGTAAGGACGCCAAGGAGAAGGTGCGCTACCTAGCTTTGCACGCCCTGAGCAAAGGTTACGCGGTCTCTTCAGTGGCCGAGATATTCTGCGTGGATGAGGCTACCATCTATCGCTGGATAGAAAGATGGCAGGTTGAGAGGAACCTCGCCGACCAGCCCAAAGAAGGAAGACCCCCAAAACTGGCGGAGAAGGATAAAGGGGAAATCAGGAAGCTCGTAGAAGAAAACGATCCCAAAAGACACGGAGTTAACGCGAGTTTTTGGGACTGCCGGGAACTGCGTCTATATTTCCTTAGGAGGGGAAAAGATGTTTCCCAAGAGACTATAAGACGGTGCCTGAGAGGGATGGGGGCGCGCTACGTGAAGGCGGAAATCGAGTACGCGGAGGCTGACGAGGATGAAAGGGAGAACTTCGCCCAGCGTTTTCTCCAAGACCTGGCTTCCAAGCCTGACTCTGTAGTCCTTCTCTTCCAAGACGAGACGTCAGTAGGGTGCTCCCCGAGAAAGGGTTATGGGTGGACTTTTGGGGAGAGACTGGTGGTCAAAGCCCCTCAGACCGATAGGAGAAGGATGAACTGCTTCGGGGCTGTGAACCCCCTCGAGGGGAGAGTAATCCAGATGACCACCAGGGAAGCTAAAGCCCCGGCCTTCGTCAAGTTTCTGAGGAGGGTAATCAGAGAGTATCCTGGAGGGAGGATATGGGTTTACACTGATAACCTGCCGGTGCACAAATCCGGGAGGGTGAAAGGCTTCCTTCAAAACCACCCCCAGGTAGAGTTGAGGTTTCTACCAGCCTACTCCCCCGACCTCAACCCCCAGGACCAGTGGTGGAACTTTGAGAGGAAAAAGCTGCTGAACAATCGGTACTTCGCAACCCCACACCAACTGGCAACAGCCATAAGTTGGTTTGGGCGCAACACACCACCCGAACGCGTCATGAGTGTGTGCCCCCTCACACCCATAGAGAACCTCATACACCAAAAATAAAAAAACTCGCATTACTTTTGTGGAGCGCTATAATTTGGCGAAGTATGAATAAGGGGAGTGTAATCAATCCATTATGTTAATAATTTAGAGTTTTTTTACTATTCTATAATTACTCTCATTTACGAAGTGTGATGTTTTGCTGGTTTGGTATGCAGTTTCTTGTTGTAATTAATTATTTTTAAGAGGGGTTTAAAATATTTTATTACTTATATTGAATAAGGCTATTGTATGCACTTGAAAATGGAAAGGTATCTATGTGTAATGTGAGAGTAGTTATATGCGATTATAGTCTTGAGAGGGTTACTTTCAGATTTGGTAGTTGAGATTGTTGCTTTGGAATGGGATGTTTAGGATTACCTTTTTAGGGGATGTTTATATTGGACGAATCTGAGTCTTCAGGAATCAGCAAGGACGATAAGTCGAAGCGTAGGGAGGCTGCGTTAAAGGCTTGGAAAACTATACGGAGTGGAAAGCGTAGAGCCGCCGCGAAGACATCAAAGCATTTAGAAGATTTTATCTCCATCAAGAAGATTAGTTCGATAAAACATCCAGAATCTCAAAAACCAACTGCGAAGAGGTATGGTGGTGGGCTTGTATGCCAGTTTGAGAAGACCCCGCCTAATATTGCGTGTGGCAGATTCTGGGAGCTTAGATGGGCTTTTGGGTGTCCATTAAACTGTGCTTACTGCTACCTGAGGGGCACGACTAGGGGTAACATGAAACCCAGACCTGTGAAGCTAGAATACGTGTTAGCCGCCTTAGAAGAAGTGTTTAATGATCCGAATTTTAATGAGGGTAAGCCTGCTCTCTTCAATAGTGGTGAGTTATGCGACTCGCTAATGTTTCCGGGTATAATGGATAAAATAGCGGATAAATTTGATGGGCAGAATAAACACAAGTTAGTAACCTTGACCAAATTTGGTGTTGGTAACGCTAAGTTCCTGATTGAGAAGCCGAGGAAGAATGTTATCTGTGCGTGGAGTATAAATGCTACTGAGGTAGCCAAACGCTGGGAAACTCTCGCACCGCTGCCGGAGGAGAGGATTAAAGCTGCCAAAATGGTTAGTGAAGCTGGGTACGAGGTTTGGGTAAGGATTGACCCTATTTTTCCTGTAAAGGGTTGGAGGAAAGGTTACGGGGATATAGTTTACAGTCTTCTTTCAAACTTGGAGCCGGGGAGAATAATACTGGGTACGCCGAGGGGGCTCTGGAAAACTATTCATTATGCCGAGAAAGCGGGCTTGGATATCTCATGGGCTAGATACTTTAGCGATGCTGAAACAGGCTGGGGCAAGAAGTTATCCTTCACTCTCAGAAAGGGGATTTATGAATTCATGTATGATAAGCTCACAGCTTTAGGTTACAATAAAACGCGTATATCGATTTGTAAGGAAACAAGAGAGCTTCTGGATGCTCTGGGGGTGAAATACGCTCCTTTAACCTGTCAGTGTTATAGCTACTAATCTCCAAAAGGAATTTGGAACGAAATTGAGTTTATTTATTGCATCTCTTTTATGATTCCCCAATGAAACCGTTTCTCTTAATAAGATTTGAAACATGGTGAAAAAAGGGGGGTAAATATAATAAATTCTAGAAAGTCATATTATGTATAATTTCTGTAACGTGACTTGAAATTTGAGAAGGCTCGGAGGATTCCCAAGTTGAAGGTTGTCTTAAAAGAGGTGGTAAATCTAAGTGGTGAGAGGAAGGTTGTTGTTGATAGAGTGGGGGATGGCTCGATAATTAAGCTGTTCGATAAGACTCCCCCGCCTCAGAAGCCAACGGATGTTGTTTGCCCGCATTTTCTGGAGTTGAAGTGGGCTAACGGTTGCTACTTTAACTGTGCCTGGTGCTACCTGAACGGAACCTACAGATTTCATCCTGACTGGAAGAATGGGAAGCCAAACATCAAAAACTTTGAGAAAATTGAAGAACACTTGAAGGCTTTCCTATTAGGCGATGGCATTCAGCCTGAAATCTTGAATGCAGGAGAGTTGTCTGACTCCTTACTAGCGGAGGATAGGGGTAATGGAGAACCGCCTTTCTCAAAATTCGTAATTGATATGTTTAGTGCCTATGACTCTGAAGGAAAACATAAAGTTCTATTTTTAACTAAAGGCACAAACGTCAAGAACCTAATAGAGTTAAGCGATGAGGGGAGTAAAAGAATAATTATGAGTTTCAGTTTAAACGCTGACATTGTAGCTAGGAGATGGGAGAAGAAGGCTCCATCCGTTAACGCGAGGATAAAAGTTGCTAGAAAGGTTTGGGATGCGGGCTACACAACAAGAGTTCGTATAGATCCAATGGTTCCCGTAGAGGGATGGAGGAAGCATTATACTGATTTAGTTGATAAAATATTTTCTAACTTCACACCAGAGAGAATAACATTGGGCTCTTTGAGAGGTTTAACCACAACAATAAGAAAGGCGAAGGATAGGTCTTGGGTTGTGTACCTCTCAGAAAAGTCGAATTGGGGTAGAAAAATCGATTCTGAGACTAGATATGGAGCATATGCGTTCATTATGGAGCAGTTAGAAAAGGAATATGATTACAAACATGTTGCGCTGTGTAAAGAAACAATTGAGATGTGGACAAAATTGGGAATGGACTACAAGCAAATTAAGTGCAACTGCACCCTATAAAGGGGAGTGTGGAGTTGAGCGTTAGAAACTGGGTAGAAAAATACAGAAATGCGGTTCAAAACGCAGAGTTAATAGAGTTGGTAGATGCCCCAGATTTATTTTGTAATCAGGTAGGTGCTTGGGCTTTTCTGAAACTAGCATTCCTATGGAACTATGCATATTACACGTACATACCAATAATTGGCAGAAGATATAGTAATATGTGTTATGTAGACCTCTTCTCGGGATCTGGATTAGACCAATTTAGTGATTGTAGCGGCAACCCTCAACTCATATTAGGCTCTCCACTACTAATGGCTACTATTAATAGTCAATACCCTTTTAAAACATGTTTTTTCTTTGAAGCTAACTCGGAATGCGCTGATACTTTAAGTAGGCGTCTCCACAAACTGGAAGAGTCTAGTAGACTAACTTGTAAATATTATGAACTTTTCTGTGACTGTAACAAAGACATTGATAAAGTTATAAATAACTTAAAAGGCCTTGATGGATGTCACTTTCTGCTATTTGTGGACCCTTTCTCAACAGAAATTAAATGGGAAACAATGGAGAAACTGTTAAAATTAAACTATCCGTCTTTTGACATGATCTTTAACTTTCAACCCTTCGGAGTAAACAGGAAAAGCTACAACCCCAAGACTATAACTGAATTTTTAGGAGATTCAGATTACAATGCCTATAAGCATACTGATGAAAGAATCTTAGAAGCATTGGAAAATCAGTATCTGCAGAAATTAAGGAAGTTCCCAAACATTGTAAAAGTAATTAAACGTGTGCGAATCAAATCTGGCACTGGCAGCTTCTATTACGACCTCATATTTACAACCAGAAAAGCGGGATCTCCTTGGGTTAAAAACATAGATTATCTAAAAAAGGTGATTGAAAAATTAACTGGTTACAGTGTTTCTATAATCTTCGATCCTACAATCAAAACATTGAATCAACACATCAAGTAACTCTGAACGACTTACTGAGTGGATGTTATATGTTAATGTATCTTTATTAAAAATTATTTAATCACGTCTTGAACTTGATTCAAAGAAGCTGTGGATAGGTTTAGTGATTTTATGACTTCGGATGGTTTTACTTTGGATACTAAAATACTCAAAATGAGATTTCATTAGTTCTAGATGGTAAGACAATGTTAATATTTACTCTTGGTGAAAGTTAAGTTTGAGAAGGGCACACTTACCTTGTTTGGTGAGTCTAAACTTTGTGAAAGAAATGATTTGGTTGGAATGAATGGTGCTTACTTTCATCCAGATTTGTTATTCGCATTTTCATGTGATGAAGTTTTTGATGCGTGGGAATGGATCGGTAGTGAAGTGGGTGAGTCTTTCTACCAGATGTCTAAATGGTTAACAGGTTCCTTTGTTTAAGAGCGGTCGTAACAAGAGTTATAACCCTTGCAGTAATGACTCCTATGAGTGTGGCTGTTAAGCTTTTTAAACTTTCCAAGTTGATTGATACTAAACCGAAAATTGATGAATTAAAAAAAGCATTAAAGGGAAATGTGAAATCTTGGACCCGAGATCAGACCATGGGTTGGTATGATAAAGTTGAGCAAACAGTTCGTTTCTTTGCAACCTTGAATCTGAATTTGAATGCGCATTATTTTCACTTGAATGCGGTTTACCAGTGAGGCTGTCAAAAAAGCCAGATATGTATGTGGGTGAAATAGCAGTTGATGTGAAAAAACTATCTTGGGACCAGTCACTTCCTCGGTTAAAATATACACGAAAGATTATTGAGCGAGCTGACCAAGCTTTCCAAAGACAAGGCGCGGAATTAGTTGGAATTGGTATCGGAATGCCTTTAATACTGCTTGGTTTGGCAGAAAAGAGCGCATCTGGAATCGGTAGGAAAGAATTCTGCGTAGCACTTGAAAATGGTTTAGCCCTTGCAAAAGAGGGGAGAAAACCTGTGTTTCTCTTTTATAATAATCCTTGGACTGGTGATGTCTGGGCGAGAACTAAAGCGAAGATTGAGTCTTCTCTCGATCCTCCTAAAAAGTAGTTTGGGTTTGAACCTTCAAAGAATAACTAAAAAATAACCTTCACTCACAAACATAATTAGAGAAAAAAACCTGTAAACACAACCGCATAGCAAACAACACCATAAGAACTGCAAAACGTCTCGAAATTTTGTGGGGAGACAGATTATGGCTATATTTGAGAAAGAGGTATTGGAAAGGTAGTATAATTTAAAAGGCTATCTTTCCTTCTAATTAAATATGAGGGGTAAAGATGATTTTCGAAAAAATAGAACCTGCACTAAGAGAAAGAGCCAAAGAGATAGAAAACTTTTGTTCCAGGAAATTGGACTATCTTCATGGACTGAACTGTTTCAGATACTATACCGATCATGGTCCAGCACATTCTAAAGCTATTTTGGAGCTGTTTGGAAAGCTTCTCGATAGCATATCACTTAAAAAGGGAGGTCGACTGAATGAATACGAATATTTTATTTTATATAATTCAGCTTGGTGTCATGATTTGGGATTATTATCAACAGAAGAAGATAGGGATCTTAAAGAGAAGTTTTCGTTTACTAAGTTTTGTGAATTCATTAGAAAAAATCACTCTAGAAGAAGTTTTAATTTCATAAATAATAAGTGGAGAGATATGGGAATTCAAAATGAAACAGAAGCAAATTTAATAGGAATTATCTGTAAGGTACATAGTGCTGAGGAAGATATAAATCAACTTTCTGAAGATTTAGCTATTCCTATAGAAAATAATGTCAAAACTGTTAGAACAAGATTTCTTGCTGCTTTATTGAGATTGGCAGACACTTTAGACGCAAAATGGGATAGACTTCCTCCTCGTGAAAATATAAACGAAGAGATAAGCGAAATTTCACGACAACAAATTATGGAATATTGGAAACATGAAGTAGTAAGAAGAATCAATATTGACCATGAAAGGGAAGAAATATTAGTTGATATTCTTATAAAAAGGGAATATCCACCAAAGGCCGATATAGTAGGAAAGGTTAAGAAAAAACTTGAGAGTGAATTAGAATCTGTAAGAAAAATTTTGGAGGATTATGGTATATCCCTTAATTTCAAGTTTTCGGTCAATGAATCTCAAATAAAAGAAAGACTTGGCGAAGAGGAGTTGGAGGCCTATTCAGACGCATACAAATATTACGAAGAACTTAGTTTGGTAGAAGAGATAAAGAATCCAATAAAAAGTATGATTTTTGAGATTGTTTCTGAAAATTACCCTGTAAGCGCTGCAACAATTTACGAAGCGAAAGATATGAAAAATAGAATAAGCTATCAAGGATTCTTGAACCATTTGGAGGAATTAGTTCTCGAAGGTTATATACTAGAAGAAAAAAATCTTTATACGCCCAATTTGGAGAAGTGGGTTTTAATAAAAAAATTAGAATCAATTGACAGGGCTATGTGGGAAGGAAGGATTGGAGAATTTTATGTGGAAAAAAGCTTGGATAATAATTGGGAGCCGTATTTTAAATTATCACATCCCAAATTAAATGGTAGGCAGATTTTCGAAATTCTATTAGAACACTTAGAAAAATTAGGTAAAGAAAGAGACTGGGAAGAGGTTTGGTACCAAGTTTATGATTATAGAAGGCATGTAAGTTTTAAGAAGAACAAGCGGGCTATAATTCAACTCAAGCTCTTTAAGAATTGGTTTTTCCCTTATGAATGGCGGTTTCACATTTCACACTGGGACAGAGAGATTAAAGATGAAGATCTAATTAAAATTATCTCCGAATTAGGAAAAAAGGTAAGTTTAAAAAATAGCAAGCTAAAAAAATTAGAGCCTAAATTATCATAGACTCTTGAAAGCCGTTTGTTAATATTAACATATCAAGTATAGGTGATATGTTTTTTGGGAAAATAGTAAAAATAATATAAAAATCTAGGCATGAGTTAACTAGGTTATGTGAAATGTCATATCATCAAAAACTAATAGAAGAGGTAGTTGGGAAGATTGAAAACCGAAGAAACAGCTACGGTTCTGTTCTAGTGAAAAGCACAATAGTTAAGCAAGACAGTGCTTGGAAAAACAGTGTTACCAAAATTCTCCCGTTGCACAAGTCTGAAACCTATGTTACTAAAGAGAAACTTGACTATGGAAACTTCGTTTTATTTGAAGAACTCATTTCTCTTGATAACCTAATCGAAATAATAAGAAAGTTGCCTGAGAAAGGAACTGCGACTATCACTTTAGGAGACTACGAAGTCCAAGTTGAGGGTGAAGGTTTACAAGATGGGTACGAATATGATAGTGGTGAAGAGTATCTTAGTATTGGATGGTCTTTCGAGAGGTATCATTACAGAAGCCCTTCGAGAATACACCCAAAAGAGCCAATAGTATCGAAGGATTTGCCACTTTTCCCCAATTTTCAAAAGGCCGTTAACGAGCGTATAGGCATAGATATTGTACGGTACTCAGAACTCTATAGTATCGTCATATGTTTGCCAAAATATGAGGCGAAAATAGAGGAAGTGAATATTGGATCCACAGAAATAAGAGTAAAAGTCCAACCCAGAGATACGAATATTGAAAACTTAATAGGTAAGCTCTACTGTGAGAGAGAAAATGAAGTAAAACACGTAGATATTGAATTTAAAGATAAAGTGGAGATTACTTCGATTGGGTTCAAGCCAGACTTCTTGTATATAATATTGATGGCAAAAACCGATAATGAGGTGCTTGATAGTAGACGATATTCTAGTCGACAACTATTACCGAAAGGGGTTGTTATTGACATCCCAGAGTATGGGATAAGAGAACTAATTAGAAACGGGGAAACAGAAACTGTTGAATTTAAGGAAAATATCGGTAAACCGGAAGAATTTGTTGAAACAGTTGTTGCCTTTGCCAACAGCAAAGGAGGAATAATTATCTTAGGTGTTGATGACCATTCTAAAGTCATTGGTGTTTCTGAAAGATTTAATGAAGACACGATTACCAACATACTAAGGAGTCACTGCGAACCTCAAATAAAATGCGAAATAATTAGAAGGCAACTCGACGAGAAAGAAATAGTAATTATCCGTGTGGAGGAAGGTAGAGATAAACCATATATTCTTAAGGATAAAGGAGTGTATATTCGAGCGAATGCTACTGATAGAATCTCTAATAGATATGAATTGGATGAAATGTATAGACAGAAACAATTGGGATATCGATCGTAATAATGATTATCTGCAATTTTTCATTGAATTTTGCAATATGAAGATCTTTATTAATAGTCTACGAGAATTAATTAAATGGATTGGTTCAAAGAAATCTATCGAATATAAATTAAATGTTCCAATAGAAAATATTGATGAATGGATTCATAAAAATATTAGAGGAGGGGAATGAGCAGTGGGAAAATACAATCGTCTAAAAATATTAAAGGAGACAAAGGCAAGGTCTCACCATGTTTGCCACAGGTGTGGGAAAGGAATACTCCCTGATGAAATATATTATCGAGAACATATCGAAGATAAATTCCTTCACAACTTGCATGCTAAGAAATATTGCTCATCTTGCTATGAAAAATACGGAAATGATTTATTATTGAAGAGAAAAAGATATTCAAAATTGCACTAATCCGCGACTATGCGTTTGTCAGTACTTAAATTGAAACTCGTATCACCTTAGACGCAAAAAACTTGTTATTTTCAAATATTTGAAGTTAGAAAAAAATTATTTTTTTAGTATATCTTTAAGAATTTTCATGTTTTGCACCTTATCATTCTCAGGAATCCCTGCTCTTGGGGTTGGGAACCAGCTTGAAAAAAATTGGCACCGTAGATTCTTCGCGTCCTCTCTCAAGTAGGATTCTTCTACAATTTTGCCAGCAAAATCTTCTAGCCTAAATCTTTTTACTTTTAGGAAGGCTTTTAATGGGGTTTTGCCTAATGTACAAACTATTTTAGGTTCGCAATATTGAATCTCCCTAAGAATAAATCTTCTACAATTTTCTAAAGCTTTCATTGGTGGATTAGCATTCTGGTTTTTATTTTCCTGGAAGGGGCATTTTACAGCATCTGTACAGTAATATTCCTCTTTGAACTCCTCCAAACTTTGGTTCTTCATTAAGCCAGCTTTAACCAATTGATTAAGAAGCCGTTTGCGGACTCGTGATTTTGATTCAAGGTTCCAAAAATATACTCCGCTCACAGGTGGTGATTCTACCACAAATATAATCTTAAACTGTTTCAGCGAGACCCCGAAATCTAATGGAGTTTTCTTTCCCTCTAATAAGACATACTTTCTTCCACCAATGGATTCGCACCTTTTACAATTATGAATTTCTTCTATGAGTTGGCTTTCTTGCATAAAAATCACTTACATTAGCCTTTTTTAAGAGGATTTTCATGAACCAGTTAACTAATTATGTCAGGTCACATTCCGAGTCTATTTTTTCTTTTGGAAATTTCTATTTCTCTAGTAAAATTAAATTGAATATTTTCTTTATCTCTTCGGGGATGTCTAGTTTTTCTGCTGTTAGGGGTACGTCTTTCGTTTTCCTGTAATCTTCTGGTGGGTTTGTGCAGTTGAATTGTCGAACGAGATATTTTTCTGTGCAATTCTTTTTTAAGCAGTATATTGGGTGGTTTTCTTTGCCATTTTTATAATCTCTAGATTGTTTCTTGTATTTCTGTCATATAATAGAGAAGAGAGACTAGTAAAGGTAATTCGCTTCTCTTTTGCTTAGCGTGTTATTATTCAGTGCGTGCTGTTAGGATTATCAGAATTGATATTGCTAACATTTTCAGCGCGCGAAGCTTTTAAATACAAGTTTCGTTTTGACATAACTGTGGTAAATCTTGAGTAGGGCTAGGTCAAGCATCCCTTCAGGTCAAGAGATACTTAGCGAAGCTCTAAGCGCTGACCCTAACCTAGATATTAACGCTCTGCACGCTAAGACCTTTGAGTTGATGCTCCAATACAGGTCGGAGTATTATGAAAGAAGGGTTGATGAGATACTTTTGGAACTCAAACTGCCGAAAAATATTCGCCTTAGTGTAAAGAAGAAACTCTTGGAGCCTATCGTAGTCGGAGACAAGGAATATAGCAATTTTATGGAAGAAGTTTCTAGACGCGTTAGCCAAGCTTTTCAGCCTTTATCCGGCAATCTCGCCGAACTCTGTGCCCAAAGAGAGTTAGAGAAGTCTGGTCTTGAAAAGGATCACCATTTCGTTAAAAGAAAGGAACGGACAGATTTCATTATCTTTTACCCGGATATTCAGTCTTGCATATCGAAGCATAGAGTTGAAGTGAAAAATGTAAGTTTACGGGAACGGGGTACGAGGGGATTGGCTTTTGATGGAGATAGTCTATTTGGGTTCTTCAACCAAGCAAGCGAATTCACAGAACCAAATGTTCAAGTATTGGAAAATCTATGCGCTAAGACTTTAGGGTACTGTTATGTGCCGCCAGACCTCTTGAAACAGATCCGCTATAAGACAAAACGTTTTAGATTAAACACTTTGTTTGGTCAAGACATGGCTCAATTCGCCAAGACTGGAAAAATCCCTTAGGATGGTTTCCAGAAATCCAAAATATACTCAAACGTCGTTCCCAAAGTGATATAATTACTGGGCCACCCAAATATACCAACCTTGTTTACCAAGTTTCTTCTATCCCAAATAATGATGTTCCTCAATTCATATCCTGCTTTTTCCATCTCTTCTATTAGATAGACATGAACGAGCATCCTTTTCCCATATTTCCCTTCTTTCCACCATAGGTCTGTAACGTTAATTACCGAGTGGGCTTTTGGCTTCATGAGAGGGAGAATTCCTTTGTAGATTTCGCCCAAAGTCTCGGCGTATTTTTTTGGTTCCATGGTGCCTAGGTCTCGAGCGTCATTTGAGTATTGTTGAACTCTAAGAAATTGCTCATTTTTCCTGAGGTCTCCTCTTATGCTCTTGTTTAATCTAGGTCTATTTAACATGTTGGCATAGGGAGGTGAGGTAACAACTAGAGCTACAGTTTCAGGTTCAATGTATTCAGCTATGTTGTGAGCATCATCACAGATAGCTATTTGTTGGCTCGTGTGACCGCCGCTCCATATGTCTAACTTGTCTTGAGAGACTCTCTTATTTGCTAAGTCAACATATTCCTTCTTAAGGTCAAAGCCAATAGCATTGCGGTTTAAGTCGAACGCGGCTAGGAGAGTTGTTCCAGTACCTACAAAAGGGTCTAAGACTAGTTCGCCTTCATGTGTGAACAACTGAATACATTTTTTGGGTAAAGCTATTGGGAATACAGCTGGGTGAATATTCTTGTCTCGAATATCTCTTTTCTCATAGTAGAGTTCCCAAATTGCCACTTGGCTTTGAATCCACTCTTTTGCAGTCATGCAGTTGATGTGGTTTGGCTCGCAACTACATGTCCTGTCATGGCCGATTTTTATGATCTTAGTTTTTTCCGAAATCATTTTTCCTCTCTCCTATGATTATTCATGTACTCTTTTAAAGCCATCTCTAGCTCTTCGCTTAGCTTGCGAGCACTTCCCCTCTTGTTAACAACGAAGAGAGTCCACTGTTTCCAGAGTTCACGATTTACTATGAATGACGTTTTTTTCTTCATCATTGAAGCTTGCCACTCCTAGCTACGCTATTCTTTTTCATTATTGAATTGGGATATAGTGGTATTTAGGTCTTGCGGTGTAGCGGTGTAACAGTAAAGTTTTACTGGAGCTTGCACTTTGAGATGATCTGTTGAAAATGGTTCTATACACAAATCTGAAAGATGAATAGTCAAAGAAGAAAAATATAATCCTGTTCGTCTTGAAACTCACTACTGGCGCTGAAGTTAGAATTGACTTTTTTCGGAAATTTCTATTTCTCCTAGTAAGATTAAGTCGAATATTTTCTTTATCTCTTCTGGGATGTCTGATTTTTCTGCTGTTAGGGGTCCGTCTTTTGTTTTTCTGTAATCTTCTGGTGGGTTTGTGCAGTTGAATTGTTGAACGAGATATTTTTCGACGCAATTCTTTTTTAGGCAGTATATTGGGTGGTTTTCTTCTTTGCCGAAAAACTTTCTGAGATTTTCAATATCCTTGCAGAATACAAATTTTGCGGTGTTTACTTTTGCTTGGTTATATTTTTGGCATATTTCTTCTGCGTTTTCTCGTTTATCGCCATCTAGGATGACGATGCACTTGTAGGGGTTTTTGGGTATTGTGTATAGTAGGTGTGTCCAGAAGCTTCCGCATAGGTGGTAGATTCCCACCTTGTTTATTAATTTGAACCAGTTTTCGGGGAATTCTCTCTTTAAGTAGTTTTCCAGCCAGATTTGGAAGATGTATACGTCGCTTGTTCCTTCGAGGTAGATGTGGATGTCTTTTAGGCTGATGGTGTGGGGTAGGTATCCTGCGAATACGTTTGGGTCTTCTTGGTTTTGCATTAGGTCGATTTTTCGAAAGTCGTCGTCTAGTACTGAGTGGAAGTAGACTGCTATGTTGCTGTTTTTCCAGAGTAGGGGGTTTACGAATGTGGGGTCTTGTGTTGCTATGAATATTTGTTTTTCTTGAGATTGGTCGAGTAGGAATTTTAGGAATTCCTGTTTTACGGATGGGTTTGGTCCTAATTCGGGTTCGTCGATTAGTACGATTCTCTTATTGTGGCTGAATAGGACATCCACTGCGAGACAGACTAGTGATCTTACGCCGGAGCCTTGTTTTGCTATTTCTGTTTCGAAGTCTGCGTCGTCTAGTTTTCTTATTAGTTTCTCGTATTTTTCGTCGTCGATTCTTGGGTCTACTACGTTTTGGAGGAAGTTTATCCAGCTTTTTTTCTGGGGGGTGCTTAGTTTTCGGTCTTCTAGGTATTGTTCTAGTTTTTTTTCTTTGTAACTTTGGAGGCGTGTTTCTGGGCAGTATAGGATTGAGTTGCTTATTTCTTCTATTATGTCTCTGTGGATGAAGGGTGAGAGATGTTTGGCGTGTAGTCTGGTGTGGCTTGCTTCGTTTACCATGGTTATGTCTTCTTTGATGTTTTTGCAGGGTGTGTTGTTTTGTCCAATTTTGATTTTTGCGCGTTGTTTTTGTAGGGCTCCAGGTACTAGGCTTTTAATTTGTTTCTCGTCAATTGATAATTCTACTATCATTTCGTTGTTGGGATTGTTCAGGTAGAAATCTTCGGTTTTGAGAGGGAGAGAAAGTCCACCAATTTCGGGGGTAACTGTTCTGAACTCTTGGCATTCTTTGCACGTGTAAGGTTCCTCTCCATAAATCATTCCGCTTAGGCTTGAGATGAGTTCTAGGAGGTTTGTTTTTCCGCAATTGTTTGGTCCTATGAGGATATTGAGGTCTTTTAGTTCTCTGAGTTTGTTGTGTCTTATGTTTCGAAAATTTACTATGTTGATGTTTTTGAAGATAATCACTTTAATCTCTCCTCTAGGTTTCTATAGGAATGTAACTTGATTTAAAATCAGTGGTGGTTGATTTACGGTTAAACAGGAGTTGAGTGATGTTTGTTTACAAGAAAAGTTTATATGTAAAAGGGGGAGTTGAGATGAAGATTAGAAGTGAGGTGTGTTGTTTTGCCCAAGGTTAGGGTTGGCGATATTAATATGTATTATGAGATTCATGGTAGGGGTTTTCCTCTTGTGATGATTATGGGGGCGGGTGCGAGTAAGGATCGCTGGTCTCCGAATGTTATTAAGCAGCTTTCTAAGCATTTCAAAATTTTGATATTCGATAATAGGGGGGTTGGAAGAACCGACGTACCCGAGGGTAAGTACACGGTAAGAACCATGGCGGATGATGTAGTGGGGCTCATGGATGCGTTAAAGATAGCTCAGGCTCATGTGCTCGGTGTCTCCCTGGGGGGAGTAATAGCGCAGGAGTTGGTTCTGAATTATCCTGAGAGGGTTAACAAGCTGGTGCTTATGTCTACATTTTGTGGGGGTCCCCATGCTATTCAATCTCCTCCCGAATTTTTTGAGAAGGTAGTTAGATTGATTGATAAGGTTTCGAAGGGAGAGCATGAGGAGGCAGCCAGAGTGTTCGCTTCTTGGCTTTTCTCCGATGATTACATGAAAAACAACCCGGATGTTGTAGAAAAATTTGTTGCCAGATATCTCATCGTTCCTGTAACCCAGGCCGGAATTATGGGGCAAATGGCCGCTGCACAGAGCTTCGACACCTATGATAGACTGCCGCAAATCACCAAGCCGACACTGATAATGCATGGCAAGGACGACGCTACAATACCAGTTGGGAACGCTGAAATACTGGCTGAGCGTATTCCAGAAGCAGAACTAGTTATTTACGATAATACACAACACGGCATGCTTCTTCAAGTAGAGGAAGACTGGCTCAAAAGGGCGATAGAGTTCCTAAAAAGGTAGGTGGAGGCGGAGGACACTCAAAGGTTGCATCATAAAGGCTGCATAATCTGGTTGCTCATTCTAAAAGGTGGTTTGAAAGAAAAAAAGCAGAGAAGATATAGATTAAATTATGGGGTGTACAAATCTTGGTTGTGAGAAGGGAATCTTGGCTTTGCAAAACTCGAGCTTTGATGTAAAAACGGGCTATTTGTTCATTAAAGTTTTTGGGGAGATAATCTTTCTATTTCTTTCATCTTATCGTAAATGGGGTCTGTTGATATTATTTTTCTATCGGTTAGTAGGGCTGTTGAGGCGTGGAGCGAGTCGAAATATGTTAGTCCAACTATTTCGCCGCGTAGCTCTGAAGCTTTTAGGATGATCTCTGAAGTTAATGTTCTTTCATCTAGGTTTGGATATTTCTGAAAGGCTGCAATCTCGGTTCTTATTTCACTTTCAGGATATCCTTTTGATTTGTGGATCAGCTCGTATTCTAGGTAAGCTGATGTGGCAACTGCGGTGTTCGTTATCTTCTTTTCCTTAATTTTTAGGAATAGGCGGTCCGCCGCATTGTGGAGGTTGTCGGAAGAGTTTACGAAGGCTATTAGCATGTCAACTTCTATTATCGGCACTTTCCTCACGCCTAGCTTCTCTTTCAATCACCGAATCAGCTAGATGCTCAACTTTCTCGTACGTGGTATTAGGGTCTTTCCTCTTTCCTCTAAGAAAGGTGTATGGGTCTTGTAACACTCGGATTTGGAGTACACCCTCGTCTTCCTTAACGACTTGCCATTCAAGTTTGTCTCCGGTTTTAATTTTCATCAATTGCCTTATTTTGCTGGGAATGGTCGTTAACCCCTTTTTGCTAACCGTACTCGTTACCACTAAGAAACACCTCATGTCTAAGAAAAAGATAGACTCTAAGTATATAACTCTTGCCTAGCTAAGGAAGTTGACCCATAATTCTTCTAGGCTCTCTTCTTCTGTCTTTCTGGCAATGCAGGGCAGTTACAGCCTCAGCAGATATGGTGTCAACTTGAGGTTTTTGCAACCTCCTGTGCAAGTGTGGGAGTCAACCGCGGTCCTCCTCCGTGAACTGGGTCAATCTACCTTGGTCTAAGCCGATGGCTGTCTCCAGCATGCTTTTGCGGTGCTGTTTTATCAATACCTGTATTACCTCGTCTATACTTCCATCTCCCAGTGCTTTTTTGAGGTGTTCAAGTATTTCGAGTGTATTCTTTGAGACTCTCACTGTTGTGTTTTCTCTTAATTAAATCACTAAGCCAATTTAGTGTATATTTATGTAAATTTTCGAATACTAATAAGATTATCATTAATTATTCGTAGTGTAGATTAATTTGTGATTCTGTGGAGAACGCTTTGATAATGGTTGAGTGTATTCTGGGTGCGAAATTGGTTATCCATAAAAGTAGTGAGTGTGGAGTTTTTATTCAAGAAAGAGGAATATGTGGTCAGAAGAGTGGTTTTTTTCTAAAAAAGTAAATTGGGCGGAATGAGCCTCGCTACTCCACTCTAAAAGGAGGTTTGGAAGAAACATAAACAGAAGGAGGTTAAATTATGAAATGTACAAATCCTAGTTGTCAGAAGGAAATCTTTGCTTTGCTATACTCTGAGCTTGGCGGTGTAAGAGACTTTACGGTTTACGTGGAGAGAGGGAAACTTAAATACGAACTGGACCGAAATGAACCAGATGAGAAAACGGGGTTCAAATGCCCTTACTGTGGTACCGTATTAGCGGAAACAGAGGAAGCAGCGCGTACCCTCCTCCAGCCAGTGGATCGGGAGGTTTGTAGTATCTGTGGGCGTAGCGTTAAGAGAGGGAGTGGTTTATTCGTGGATAGGGTGCAAGATTTTAACTCTAGCGAAAAGAATAGAGATTGGCAGATCGTTTCCGCAGGGTGATTATATCTGTCGTGAGTGCGATGCTGGAGAAACTGTAGAAAGTGGAGGAAGCGGAGACGCTCCCTCCTCTGCCTTGGACGGCGATAACCATTATGAGTGAGGAAAAACAAGTAGGATTAATAAATTGTTAGGTATTGCTGTGAATTCTAAACCACTGTATTCTGGCGAGAGTTTTCCAAGAGGTTTCTATCAATTCTTTAAGAAATAGAGTTTTCCTCTCTTGCTAGGCGGAATAGTAGTTCGTCGGCTTCGTGATTTTCCTCTTTCCAGTCTTTGAATTTGCCTCTGAACTTTTCGTGGATGTCCTTGAATAAAATTTCAATCCTTTCAATTTGCAGTATTTCACTCTGGCTTTCGGATACCTTTGTAGTGTCTTGTGAGGGTTTTTCTCTTTCCATATTGCTTTCGGCTATTTTAATTAGTCTCCTTATAATGTCGTCATAGGTTTCCCCTTTCTTGCCTAGTTTTTTCAATTGTTCCCTTACTGCCTTCGATAATTGGATTGTGGTCAAGTCTTTGGTCACATAAAACACCATTTAACGATTACACGTTAATCCTTTTTAGTATTTACTACGATTAGAAGAATCGTCCAGAAAGTATATTGAGCGGATAATGCATTAAGAGCATAAAAGTTAGACGACAGAAATTTATACTTACATTACCATGAAGGAATTAGAAAGAAGATTAGGAGTTCACTCTATTTAACGTTAAGTGGTTATGGAAAAGATTGAGTAAATTCGTATAAATACAGGCGAAGATAGGGAATAGTATGAGATGTGTGTATAATTTCGTGTTTGAACAGGAAGCGAATCTGGGATGCATTAAGTGGAATAGTTGGCGGGGGACTTAAATAAAGGTAATATAAATATAAGTGTGAGGCGGGCTCATGAAGGTTCCGGATAAGGCTAAGGAAGAAGGATTGTTGGATTATGCTGAGAGGCTTTCTGAATTGTACGCTGGGAGAAGTGATGCTAGGGTTAGGAAGTTGAAGGGACAGTTTTTCACTCCTAAGCAAGTAAGCGCCTTTATGGCTTGTCTGTTTGAGACGCCGTGTGGCACGGTTCGCCTTTTGGATCCGGGTGCTGGTACTGGGGTTCTTACTGCTGCTTTTTGTGAGCGATTGTTGAGTAGTGATGAAATTGTGGATTTGACTGTGGATGTTTATGAGAATGAGCCTGCTTTTTGGCCCTTTTTGGAGGCGGTTTTGGAATCATGCAGAGAGGAGTTGGAGGAGAGGGAGCATAGTTTTGGTTTCAATATTTATGTGCGGGATTTTATTTTGAGTAATAGTAGGTATTTTAGAAAGACCGATTTGTTGCGGGGAGGGGAAAAGAGTGTTTTGTATGATTTTGTGATTTCTAATCCTCCGTATTATAAATTGAACAAGGATTCACCCCAATCTGAGGCTATTATGGAATTGGTTTCTGGTCAGCCCAACATTTATGCTCTTTTTATGGCGATATCGGCGAGCATGGTGAAACTGGGAGGGGAAATGGTGTTCATAAGTCCGAGGAGCTTTTGTTCCGGCTTGTACTACAAGAAGTTTAGAGAGTGGTTCCTCGATAACGTTCGGATAAAGAATGTTCATATTTTCGAGTCTAGAAAGGGTATTTTTGATAGGGATGATGTTCTTCAGGAGAACATTATTCTGAAAGCCAAGAAACTGAATAGGGTAAGCGAACGCGAAAACGGGAACGTAATTGTAAGCATTAGTGAGAATAAGGATTTTAACCAGTTGAGGAAAATCGAGGTTCCTTATGCGGATGTGATATGCTCCAGAAATGGGGCACTCTTCATAAGAATACCTTCCTCGGCTCTCGATGTTGACATTCTGCATATTGTTGATAAGTGGTCTAATACGTTGGAAGAGTTGGGGTTGGAAATTTCTACGGGTCCTGTGGTTCCTTTCCGCGCAGAAGAGTATTTACTGCCTGAGTTAACAAAAAAGCCAGATTCAGCTCCCCTTCTTTGGATGCACAACATGCAGGATATGAGGGTTGTGTGGCCTCTGAAGAAAAACGAGAAAGCATCTGCCATTCGAGTATGTGCCGGAACAGCGCCACTCTTATTACCCGTTAAAAATTATGTGCTGGTCAAGCGTTTTAGTTCAAAGGAGCAAAAGCGTAGATTGTATGCGGCGGTGTTGTTGGAGCCCGATTTTCCCCATGAAACGGTGGGCATCGAGAACCACGTGAATTATATTCACAGGCCGAATGGAAACCTGTCCGAACACGAGGCTTTTGGCATCGCAGCAATACTGAATACAACTGTGGTTGATAGCTACTTTAGGTCGCTCAATGGCAATACTCAAGTGAATGCTTCGGATATCAGAAGTTTGCCATTCCCTAGTATTGGAGAGATTAAGGAAATTGGAAAGTTAGTTTACGAGTCTCAATCTTACCGGAACGGCTTTAATTTGGACAATATTGTTGCGGGAGTTTTGGGAATTAATTCTGAAATAATAAAGAATCTAAATAAGGGCGAAACTAAAAATGGGCAAAGTTAGCGAAGCCATTGATATTCTGAAAGCTTTGGGGTTGCCCAGGGGGCAGCAGAACGAAAGATCAGCGTTGACATTGTTGGCTTTGATGGATTTGAGAGAAGATACACCTTGGTCAGAATCCAAAAAGCGTGCTATAATAATTCATGATATTCTAGTTTTCGCCCAAAAACATTACGGAAAGAAATACGCTGAAAACACTCGGGAAACGATAAGGCGTCAAACTCTTCATCAGTTTGAGCAGGCGGGAATAGTTGTCATAAATCCTGATGATCCGTTTAGGCCAACAAACAGCCCTAAAACGTGTTATGAAATTACGGGCGAGGCTCTGGAAGCAGTAAAGAAATATGGCACCCCCGACTGGCAATTTGCCCTACAGGAGTTTGTGAAGAAAAAGGGTAAACTAGTTGAAAAATACGAGAAACGGAAGAGAACACATTTAATACCAGTCGAGTTACCCGATGGAACCTCCGTTAACTTTTCACCGGGAAAACACAATGAACTGCAAGCAAAGATAATTAAAGAATTTCAAGCAAGATTTTGCCCAAATGCCAAAGTGGTATATGTGGGTGACGCCGCTAGGAAGCTGTTATATATAGATGAAAAGTTATCCAGTGAACTTGAAATTCCAATAACAGAACATAATAAATTGCCGGATGTTGTTCTTTATGATTCACAAAAGAAACATCTTTTTTTGATAGAAGCCGTTACGGCGCATGGTCCATTATCTCCTAAACGCCAAATAGAATTGGAAGAAACATTAAAACACTGCAAAGCCCAAAGAATATACATTAGCGCATTCCCCGACTTTCGGGAGTTCAGGAAACACATTGATAACATTGCATGGGAAACAGAGGTATGGATAGAAAATAATCCCGACCATATGATCCATTTCAATGGACCAAAGTTTTTCTCTCTGTATAGCGACTCAAATGCCCACACTTGAAAATGCAGCAAAAGAGTAAAATTAAAATCGTTCAAAAAAGAGTTTGAACTTCATAAGAAAATCAATCTGCCAGCATCGCTGACCCAGCATTGAACTTTCGATGATACTAGTAGGAGTAAGGTGGTCGTGACTTCATGCTGTGCTAGATACTGGTAAGCCATGTATTGTTTAGCTGATTATGGTAATAATTGCGAAAATTACATATTTTATTATTTATTTTAATTTACGTTTTTACTATGGGAGGCAAGATTTAATAGAATTTTATACCTTTATTAATTATAGGAATCATCTCGGGGGTTAAGCGAATAATTCATAGTTTTTACTTGTTAAGGAGAAGTGGTGAGTGTGTAATACATCGTAACTACGAAAAATCTGAAATAGACGAGAACTTGATATCGGGTTTTCTGAGTGCTGCGTTTTCTTTTGGGAGTAAGATAGGTGGTAGCACTATTGAATGCTTGGTTTTGAAGGATAAGAAATTTGTATTCCGGGCTATTAACAATCTTATTTTCGGGGCGTATACAGATATAGATGACCCGATTGAAGATAAACTTGAAATTATTAGCAATGAATTCATTGAAACATATGGCAACTTGGAGGACTGGGACAGAGACCGCGACCGATTTGTAGATTTTTTGCCAAAACTAGACAAGATTTTTGAAGCCTTAGGGAGGGAGGCTCCCAACACACTTCTAAACAAGTTTATACAAAAAATTCAAACAGGTAAAAATTTAGAAATAAAAGAATCATTGGATGAGTGGATAAAATCTTTAAAAGAAAAGGCTAAAAAAACTATAATGTAGTTTATGTCTCGCCTAGCTTTAAGCGGATCTCTGTCTGTATTTCTTAAACATTGTAGAAACACAATGAAAGAAGCTTATCTTTTGAGATATGTAGAAAAACAAGGAAGGAGGAGTTCCAGTTTTCAGAAGTATAGAATAATGTCTTTTGACTGGATTTCAATTTGTTGATTTTAGTGAATTTTGCCAAAAATTTTTTTCCAAATGTATGACTGGCTATGTTTGGTATCTATTTTTCAGGTCTGACTATTAGGTATCCTTTGTCAGTTAACCAGTGATGGAACTGGTAGGTTGTGTATTTACATGCGTTTTTACAAGTGTTTCTAATTTTTTCGTATTCTTTGGAGCCTTCTTTCTTGGTTTCCAATTCTAATTGGACAGGACATTTTACATCTTTGCAGAACTCTCTTCTTTTATAATCCACGTAACCCGGAATTGACATAGTAGATTCACTTCATAGCGGTTCTGTATAACTGGTTGTTTATCGTTCATTATTTAGATTTTTGTTATAAAAGTTTCTGTCAACTTAACTGTAATTTGTTCCTTAATTTAACCTCTGTTGCATTCTTTGTCTTTGGAGTTTCATATTTTTTGGTAGCATAGTAGGTGGACTAGTTCTTTTGCGTATTTGACCATGTCTTCTATGTTTATGCTTTCGTCGGCTCCGTGGAAGTTTGATAGTAGGTCGCCTACTCCCATGATTGCGACATCGTGTCCTTTTTCGGCTACGTATCCCATGTCTGATGCGCCGGATGCGCCTATGAAGAGGGGGTCGCTTCCGGTTACGTGTTTTACTGCGGCTGCGAGTTTTTTGACTATGGGTTTGTCGGGTGTGGTTTTGAAGGGTTTGTACATTCTTATGGCGTTCGGTTCTAGTGCGAGTGCTTTGGTTTTTGCTTTTGCAGCCTCGACTGTTTGCAGGAATTCGGCTACTACTTCTTCTTCGTTTTCTTCTGGGATGTATCTTCGGTCGATGGTGATTTTGCATTCGCTGGGGATGATGTTGTCTTTGATTCCGCCGTGTATCATGTTTATAGAGAATAGGGGCATCATTCTGTCGCCGAGTGGTGTGGGTATGCTGGGCACTTTTGATCTTCTCTGCATGATTTTTTCCTTGAGTTTTAGGAGTTCTTCAAGGACTGGTATGGTGTTTTCTATGGCGTTTATGGCGTTGAAGAACATCATAGTGTGGGCGGATCTTCCTTTAACTGTGACATCGAACTGAATTGCTCCGGCGGTTCCTATCCCTATAATCTGGTGGACTGCTTCGCCGCATATCACTTCTCCCTTGATGTATCCTTTGTCTTCTAGGTAGTAGACTCCGGGGTAGACTCCGATTTCTTCGTCGGTGCACATAACGCAGGTTATATTGTAGTTGGGTTTTAGGCCGAGTTCTTCTATAACCTTAAGGGCTAAGAGAAGTGTGGCTATGAATCCCTTCATATCGCTGGCTCCGCGTCCATAAATTCTGCCTTCCTTAACCACTCCCTCAAACGGTGGAACACTCCACTTCTCCTCTACCGGTACAACATCGGTATGAGCGTAGAAAGTTAGAGAGGGCTTATTACCCCCAATCCTCTTGTTGGCCACAAGATTCACTCGGGGCCCTTCCAGTGGTAGAGGTATCTCCTTAACCTTATTCTCTGGTACGGTTACTCTGTCGGTTTTAAAGCCGAGTTCGGAAAATTGAGGTTCGAGGAAGCTAACAATCTCTTCATAGTTATTGCCGGGAGGCACAACCGTTTTAATCTTTATTAACTCTTTAAGGAGGTGGATCCCTTCATCCCTAAGCTCTTCAACAAGATTAAAGGCATCACTCTCACTCATCACAAACACCCATACGTTATTTTTTCAAATTAAAAGGATTTACAAATATTAATTAATAAAGGTTCTTGAAGTTTTGTGATTGTTCGTGGTTGAAAGATTTAGAAAAGGCTACATATTTAGTATATATTTTTTGATAAGGTCTAATTTTTGTTGGGGGAAATGTATTTAAAAAATTTCTTGGAGGTATTATTCAAGGGTGGGAAAAATTTGAGTGGTAATAACATTGATAATATAGACATAGAACGGCTGATTAGTCTTGTTGAGGTGAATCTGGGCAACTGGAAGGCGAGGGCTATTCTTATATTGGATGTTAATTTTAAAATCTGGGGTAAAAGGGGGGAGATTTCCAACGAAGTATTGAAATTCTACCGCAAATTCCCGTTTAGGGAAATGCACATGGGAGACACCGTGCACAACCAAAACACCTACATGATGAAGGTAACTGAGAGAACCGCTGTACTAATCGAAATGCGGGATTCCCACATAGCGAGGCTTTCCGCCATCAACCTGAAGGGGAGGATAAACGCCCTATCAGAGTTTTGCATACTAGAAGATTACGTGGAAGAAAGAGAGGATGCAGAAGCAAGCGGAACAAGAGAAAAGTTGAGGAAGATGGAAGATTCTTTGGACAGAATAGATGAAATGTTGAAGAGCGCCAGCAGATTGTTTCAAGAGTGATGGCAGCAACTCAGCATAGAGCGGAAGGAATGAGTGGAGATTCTCTTTTAATCTAGCGGGAGTACTGTATGAGGTAGCCCTCAATATACTTCTTCACTTTTTCTGCGGGTTGATAGACGCCAAAGTGCCCCTCGCAGAGTATGTCGGCTCTTAGGCTGATTAATTTTTCCATGGATTGTCTGTACTTTTCAAGATCCGCTCCCCACTCAGGGATGAGGGGACCGTGGATGTCCTGTCCGAATAGGACGCGTTTTCCCTCTATGTCCACAACTACGGATATGCCGCCGGGAGTGTGGCCTGGGGTGTGTATAAGTTTGAATTCGAGTTTGCCGAATGTGAGTCTGGTTTCTGGCTGATTCAATTTTATGTCAACGGTGCAGGGTTCTAGTTTTACGCCGTAGGCCTTGGCTCCCGTTAAGAATTGTTCCCCTTTTTCTATGTCTTTGGCGTCTAGCTCGTGGGCGACGACCTTGCAGTGGTAATTTTTTCTGAGCTTTGCAGCGGCGCCTATGTGGTCTATGTGTTTGTGTGTGAGGATTAGGGCTTTAAGGTGGGTGAGGTTGAAACCGAGTGATTCCGCATTATCAACAAGAAGGTTATAGCTTGACCCCGCCCCGGAGTCTATTAGAACGAGTTCTTCTTTTCCACAATCAACTAGGTAAACGCTACAGTCGTCGCTGTGTGTAATGGATGAGCTACCTAAAAGGTATACACCATGGTGTACTTCAAAGGGATTATTCAAATTCGGCACCTCGATACGATAATTGAATTTTACAAATACATAGTCTTTCAATTTTCTGAAATTAAAAAATAAAAATTGTGAAGATATTTTCAAGTTTAGGTTTCCGGCGAATATCTTCTCACGTATTTTTGTGCGGCAACTTATTTTTTGGGTTTGGGATAAATTTGTTTCGCGGGTATACCCGCCCATATGGTGTTCGGCGGAATTTTTGTATCTCTCGGTACAAAGGAGTACTCGGCAACAATAGAACCCTCCCCCAGTTCCACCCCTGGAGATAGAAAAGAGTATACTCCTATCATAGCCCCATCACCGATTTTCACCTTCTTCAGATAAAGGCTGGTACCCTTAGAAATATGACCCGACATGTAACCCATGCCTCCTTGGACTGCGTGTTTTCCAGCTTCTACCATGTAGGGGTCGGATATGTTGAATAGTGTGGTTCCTGGTCCCATTTTGCATTTTAAGTGTTTGAAGACGAATCCGCCTAGGAAGTTTTGTCCTAGCGGCGGCATTCCTATGAAGTGTATTGCGGCGTTTGTTAACATTATGTTGGTCATCCAGTTTCTCACGCTCTTATTTTTCATGTCAAACTCGTGAGTTCCTTCTTCCACGGGTTTTAGCTGGGCTCTAGCTAAAGCTAGGAATGTTAGGTTGAAGATCCATTTTGCTAGAGTGTAATAGAGTGGAGTTAATGCGATTAGTAAATACATTGGTATTTTGATAGGAAGATAATTAACAACAAAGTACAATGCTAGTATTATGGGGATTATGCTAATTGCCCCAGCAAGTATAATTGAACCCGCCAGCCTTCCCACCAGCTTGGGGGGTTTCTTCAATTTTTCTTTTTCGATTTTGTGCATTGTTACACCTCCTATAACTTGGGGTATATTCGTTAATGGTTAAAAATATGGTTCTTTTCCAAGTGTTGTTGGAAATTTTTACTTTGATAAAGATACTTTGATATAAATAATATTATCTCTTTCAAACGCTTAAAAAAAATTACGCTAATATCGAGGTTTTCCAAGGTTTTCGGGCTTAGCTTGATGGGTTTTGGGAGGAATTTTAAGGTCGAACTACTTATACCACTAACTGGTTAAATTCCCACTTCTAAAGAAGGGGAGCTTGTAACCGTGTCTTGTTTCTGTTCCGGTGGGGAATTCTTCAATTTTATGAAGTTAAATTAGTTGGAATGGATTTCTCGTATCAATTTAATTTTTTAATCTTTGATGAACGCTTTCTGTCTATTTGTTTTTTTTTTTGTGGGTGGGATTATTTTTTTGGTTTGGGATGAATTTGTTTTGCTGGTACTCCTGCCCATATGGTGTTTGGTGGGATTTTTGTGTCTCTTGGTACGAAGGAGTATGCACCGATTACAGCGCCTTCTCCTACTTCTACTCCGGGGAATAGGAGAGAGCTTACTCCTATTACGGCTCCGTCACCGATTTTTATCTTTTTTAGATAAAGGTTATTGCCGTCTGTAATGTGAGCTACTATTAATGAGTCTCCTCCTCCTACCGAATTTGTACCCATCTCTGTTAGGTAAGTGTCGGATATCCTATCCGCGGTGGCTCCTGGTCCCATTTTGCATTTTAAGAATTTGAAGACAAATCCGTTGAAGAGAGGTTGTCCTAGTGGCGGTTTTCCCATAAAGCTTTTTGCGGCGCTTGTTAGCATCTCGTTTATCAACCAGTTTCTTACGTTCTTGTTTCTCATATCAATCTCGTGAGCCCCTTCCTCGAGGGGTTTTAGCTGTGCTCTGGTTATGACTAGGAATGTTAGGTTGAAAATCCATTTCGCAGTAATATAATAAAGCGGAGTTAATGCGATTAGTATATACGTTGGTATATTAATAGGAAGATAATTAACTATGAAGTATAAGGCTAGTATTACGGGGATTAGGCTGATTGCTCCAGAGATTATAATTGAAGCCACCAGTCTTTCCACCAGTCTGGGGGGTTTTCTCAATTTTTCTTTTTTAATTCTGTGCATCTCTACACCTCCTATAACCTGAAATATTCATTAATGGTTGAATATGATCCTCTTTCAGGTATGGTTGGAAATTTTTGCTTTGTGGAAGATATTTTCATGTGTAGTATAAATAATATTCTCTCTTCTTTCATCAAAACTAGAAAATAGTAGATGATTAATTATTCTTGCTTTATTTAACGAATGTTTTTCGAACGTTTAAGAAATAGAATTTGATGGAAAAATAGTTTAAAGCAGAATCCCTTTTAGGGATTTTATTCTGATAGGGAACGGAGGACTTCTTCAACATCTGATTCTAATGGTCCACGTTTTTGGAACATTTTCTCAATATCGGGTATGAAGTCCTTAAAGAGTTTAATATTGCCATCCCAGTTCTCAAAAACCTGACTGTATTTTTTGTTAAAGGCTTCTTCTACTTCCTTTCCGAATCTTTTAGCTTCCTCCTCTGTGTCACCTGCGACAACCAGTATCACGTTTTTAGAAAAGGTGAAGACGAGTTTCATTTCGCCAATAATTATGTTAATAGTGGTGAGTTCATTGACATTCTGTTTCGCTATCTCAGAAACTGCTGAAAATAGTCCCCCTAAGAGTACGGGGTCATTCTCCGCTAGTTTCAGTTTTTCGAAAGCAATGTTTAGGAGGGCTTCCCCTGTGCTTTTGAGAATCCAAATCGCATAAATCATTCTGTATTTCCTCATTAATTAGTTACGAAAAGTTGATTGGCTCATTTTTCGCCCGGTTCATTTAGAGTTTTGTATGCGATATGTAGCTGCTAACTACATCCACCATGTTCCAAATCATCCTATTAGTTTAGTGTTTTTTAAGCTTTTTGTAATCATAGTTTTTTTAATGAGAATCTGTAAAGACCATTTTATTTTTTAGATAATTAGAATAATGATTAAATAGGGGGTGGGCAACACCAGTTTTTAATTCTGATAAAAGTATTAACCGGATGCGCCGAGAAGGGTGGTAAAATTAGTTTGGGGGAGAAGAGAGGTGTGGAGAAAAAACTATGCGTATCTCAGCGCATCCTTCGCGTAGACAGAAAGAGGAAAGGTATAAAGACATTGTGGTAAAACTATCCGCTATAATTCTGTGCAAAAATTTCTTTGAATATTTGTAAATGAAAACCTGATTTTATCTTTATTTTTTAGTTAAAAGAATAAAGTCGATTATTACAATGGACTAGGGGCGCTCTGAGATTGTTTCCTATCGTTCAAGTTTAATATTCCTAAAATGGTAGGCTTTTAGCCAGTAAAGATGCATCAATGGTAAAGATAATAAGAATTCGATTTCTTAGATTACATATATAAAGCGGAAATGAACGGAAATTTTGAGGTCTAGTAGCTCTGACGTCAGAATCAGTTCAAGGTGCTTTTAAAGGAGTGAAAATTTGAATCCCTTCAAGTGTTAGCATTAAATTCTGGTAATGCTATGTGTTATCTTAGTATAATGTCTATGTTGTTGTGGAGGCCGTATAGTTGAGTGAGACAGAAATACTGGAAAAAGCTGAGAAAGCAGAAAAAGCGGGTGATTGCGCCCTCGCCAGTGAACTCTACTTGAAAGCAGGTAATGCTTTTCAAGAAGTGGGAAACCTTAACAAGTCCCGTGAGTGCTACGTCAAGGCAGCGATAAACGGAGCAGAAGGGGTTGCAGAAAAGGGCAAAACCGATAAACCCGGGCTCTGCTATTTCAACGCGGGTTTAGCTTTCAGCAAGCTCGACCGTCCAGAGAAGGCGGTGGGCTGTTTTGAGAGTGCCATAAAAAACGCTAAGGATGAGCCCTGGGTAGGGATGGCTTATTTCCAGTTGGGTGTCGCCTATGACCTTCTCGGGGAAAGGGAGAAGTCTGTAGATAGGCATGAAAAGGCGGTATCGTATTTTTTAAAGGCGGATAACACAAAGATGGTGGGTTTATCTTACCTGAGCATCGCCATGCGGTATTTCCTCCTCAAAAAGTATAAGGAGTCGATAAAGTCCTGTGAGAGAGCGGTTACCTATCTTGAGAGAGTCCAGGCGGAGAGTTATGTTGGAGACTGCTACTACTATATGGGTTACTCCAATCAGAAATTGGACAATAACATCGCAGCGATTGATTGGTTAAAGAGAGCGGTTACCTACTATGAAAAGACTGGGCGTCAGGACAGAATTGCGGCGTGTTATGCTCAGATAGGTTACTGCTACGGAGAATTAGAGGACTATCAAAAGATGCTTGAGTATTCTCAGAAGGCGATTGAAATTTTAGAAGAAAAGGGTGATAGAGCGACCCTAGCGAGTAGTTATGTGAACGCTGCCCGGGCTCAAATAAAACGGGGTGATAAAAAGGGTGCGGCGGAGCATCTAAAGAAAGCAATACCCGTTTTAGAAAGTCTACAAAACCGGGAGAGCTTAGTCTACTCTTATGTTCAACTGGTAAATATTTACGATGAGCAGGGAATGTACCAAGAGATGCTGGAACAGTTAGAGAAAAGTATTCCTTTGATGGAGGGAGAACCACCCCAAACACTTGGGAACTGGTATTATAAAATTGGTAGAGCCTACAATGAAATTAAAATCCACGACCAGGCACTCGAGGCCTATATAAAGGCTCTCGAAGCATACACGCAGACTGGTGATGAGGAGAGTATGGGAAATGCTCAGATGAACATCGGCGGGCAATTAATTCATCTTCAAAGACCCCGGGAAGCAATCACTCATTTTGACGAGGCTATAAAACACTTCGAGAAAATAGAGGAGAACCAGAAAATGGGACGCTGCTACTACAACATTTCATTAGCCTATATAAGAATGGAAAAGTACAAGGAGTCTCTGAAACCCTCGGAAGAAACACTAAAGTACGCGAAAAAAGTCAAAGACAACGAGATCGCCGCCGCGACACTGTACAACACCGGAAACGTATACATCAAACTAAACGAACCAAAGAAAGCGATAAGGTACATGGAAGAGGCAGCGAAAATTTACCAACAGCTCGGAAACCGAGAAAAAGTGATGAAATGCTCAGAAAAAATAAAGAGAATAAAAATGGGAGTCTTTTTACCAGACATACCATAAGGGGATAAACGGAAAAATGCAGTAGACTTGTATTACTGCGTTTATCCGCCCCCCACCGGGGGAAATATAGCCACCACGTCCTCACTTTCAAGTTTTGTTTTTAGCCCCTGCTCAAAATCAATATCACGGCCGTTGTGTAGAATTTTGAAAAATTTTCTTATTTTCCCATCATCGAAAATAGCATTCCTGAACTGGTCTCCGTACATTTCAACCAGTTTGTTGAGAAGCAACTCAATATTTTGGGCTTCTACTTCTGCCTCCTTGGCCTTCGTGATTTCTCTCAGATTGGCGAAAAATTTTACCCGCAAATCTAATTCCACCTACACGCGGCAGCTCATCTAGTTTATGTAATCAGAAAGGTATTTTCCATTAAAAATAATATCCCTAGAAATAATTTAAAATAATATCTCCAAGCAATTATAGAAACAATTAGGAACACTAAAAATTCTCTTATGTTGAACTGGCCCTTGGAGTGATAGGGGAGAAGGAACAAAAAGAATAAAGAAGGAAGCTGAGGAACTGAAGCCCAAGTTCACCATGGTTCACTACTGTTCATAAAAATTGAGTTAAAAGATATCTCTAAAAAGGGGGAATTGGGATTTTTTCACTCGTACTTTTTGAGTTTGGATATTCCGATGCGTAGCGAGAGATAGGCGGCTGCAATTCCTAGTGCTGCTGATGCGGCGGTTCCCAGAACTGAAAGCATTGTGTTTATGTTGAGTTGTGCAAAGGTTAATACGAATATCGGAGTCTGGACCATCCAAATTAATTGGCTTGATATACTTAAAAATTGGGGTATACTAAACAATATGCTTAGGGTTGATATTGAGAAAATTATATTTAGTATCCAGGGGAAGACGGCGAATAGGATGATTAATCCTTCTATGACGAAGGCTATCACAGTGTATATTAGGAAGTTTATTAGGTGGCCGCTGCTCTGTTCTTTAAACACTGGGCGGGCGCAGTATATCCCCAGCGCAATGGCAGAGCTTATAGTGGTCATAAAGAGCATCGCTGGTATTATCCTTAGTATTTCAGAAAATGTCGAACCTAGTGTAAATTGGAAGAGCACTGCTAAAAATATACCCAGTGGTAGACCAATTATGAGCATCTCTAAAAGTTTTGAGTAAACCAGCCTCTGCACTCCTCCGGGTGCTTTTTTATAGGTCCAGAATAAATCTCTTTGTTTAACCGTCATCTGACTCGCTTCCATTAGTGCTATTATTGCAGCTGCTAAAAGTATGTAGATGGAGGCGACCATGGGCATCACGAGAACTGCGCCCAAGTTGGATGCGGGTAGAAAGCTGTTGCTAAATCCTAGGGAATTGAAGAAATAGAGTATGAATGGAAATATCAAGATGCTAGCCATTCTGGCTATGCTGTCTAGGCTTCTTGAGAACTCTTTCAACTGTACAGCGGTGATTGCGCCTAGCGGTGAGGGAATTGCTCGTCTCACAGCTCTGAAGAACCAGTTTTCTTTTTCAATGGTTTTGACTTCACTCACGGATATTTCGAATCTAAAAAGTCTGTCTGAAACTTTTATCCCTACGACGAAAACCAAAACCACGAATATTGAAAGCAGAGCTAAGCTGACATTGAGACCTGGTTGAAGAGGTATGTAGTAATAGAAAGAGTATATTCCTAGAGTATTTGTAAATTTTACCAAGTTGGTGCCACTTACTGCAATAAATATTATGTTGGTCACCCATGTTGTCGGTGAAAAAGTCCAATTAAGGGATGAAGACTGGGAGGATAAAAGAATAAAATAGGAAAAACCAAAAAGCATCCCGACCATTCCGAGTATAGCCTTTCCAATGTCCTTAATGCGGGGGGAAACATCGCTCTTAGTTTGTATGTATGAAGATAATAAGACTCCAACCCAAATGCCTACCAGTGCTGGAAGAGTGGCTGCAAAGACCATGATAAAAGGTGTAGCTAAGCTGTTTAAGCCGTGTTCTATAAAAGCCGGGAAGAACATTACAGAAGCGAATAAGAGGTATAAGGGTATGAAAAACAGATTTGCTACAAATCGGCCGAACAAGATGTCCCTCGATCTCAGTGGGCTCGCCAAAATTATATCCTTGCTTACAACCTCTGTTTCTCTGAATACGTTCCCAACAGAGCCCATTATGGGCATCATGAACCCCAAGATTCCCAAAAATTGACTCATTAGAAGTGTCATGTCAACATTACCAAACGAGAATCCAATTTCGCTAACGTACCCGTACACATAAAAAAGATAATTTTTCACTGCGTCTTCGATGAGGACATTAATATGTATTTGGTTTGCGAGATAAATAACAATCGCAAAGGCTATGGCGGGCAAAGCAACCAGAATTATGGGAATTGCTTTTCTTAACCTCCTGCCCCAAGAGGTCATGAGGCGGTACTCATTCTTGGCGACCACGTACCATTTTTGCATAGTCCTCCTCCCTTTTTAGGCTCTCCATTCCAAGAGGTCCTTTTCTACGGCTTCTTTCCCAATGATTTTGAGATAGGCTTTCTCTAGGCTTTTTGTTTTAGTTTCCTTAAGTATTTCTTCAAGAGTGCCCACTGTTTTTATTGTACCTTGATCAATGACTGCGATTCTTTCACACATCTCCTCAGCAAAGCCGAGCATATGAGTACACACAAAGAAGGTTTTCTTAGCCTCGGAGACCAGAAGCTTAAGCATATCCTTCACCATTCGCGCCGAGGCGGGGTCGAGCGCCGCTATGGGCTCATCCAAGAAGATTATTTTGGGATCCGTGATCAGCGTGGATGCGAGTAGTACTTTTTGCTTCATGCCTTTGCTGAAGCCCTCAAGCAGGTCGTTTTCACGATTCTTGAGTTCAAAGAGTTCAAGAATCTCATCTATGCTATTGTAGAGATTATTGTGAGGAACATCGTAAAGGTCTCCCATGAATTCCAGGAACTCTTTGGCTGTTAACTTCTCATATAATCCAGGGGACTCTGGAAGGAGACCGGTGATTCTCTTCACATTGTCTGGTTCTTTCAATATGTCAAAGCCCCCCACCTTGGCTGTGCCTTCCGTGGGTCTCAATATACAGTTCAGCAGGCGAACAGTTGTCGTTTTACCGGCGCCATTAGGTCCGAGTATTCCGAAGGTTTCCCCATTCTCTACCTGTAGGTTTAATTTATTAACCGCGACTATTTCCCTAAATTTTTTGGTTAAATCCATTGTCTCTATTGCTAACCTCATAACTCTTTACCTCTATTGCCCTGCGGATTCATTAGAATTAACATCTTGAATTTTTAAAAATGTTTGGTTAAGCATTATTCTCTATAATAGTTAACGAGTCCCAATCTTCCGATTTTCGATGTCAAAACTTACTCGAGAGACTTATGTTATTGGATTGAGTAAATTATATAAATTTATCTAAAGAGGTAGATGAAAACATAAATGAAAAGTGTTATCCGAGTTGCGAGCTTGTCCTCTATTTTCTTAAACCTTCTACCATACCTTTGAAAGAAAAATATATTCTAAAAATAATAGGAGTGTGACTCAATTCGAAATTTGTATACATAGAAGGTTTCTGTGACACGTATAATTCCCTGGGTTCTACCACTAGAAAAGTAACTTAAGTGAGAAGTGGATGCCAGTTAATGTTTCTATTATTCGTTCGTAGTAGTATTACATTTAAAATTCAAATATTTCAGTATTTGGTAAGCCAGACGGAGTCAAAGGTGTACCCACTTATATCCTTAGCTTCAAGATAAAGTGTACCATTTTGAAAAACATTTATCAAAGTAAAGTGCAGAGTCGAATTACCCCAAGCACTATACGGCTGTTCTTCATAATTGTGCGGAGGAGCTCCCCAGCGTCCAGTGGTTAAGTACATTGTACCATTTTCATATAAAGGTACAACAGTGTTGTTGTACATAGGTAGGGTTCGATGATAATGATGCGTGTGTCCCTGAATAACGATGTCCACGTGATATTCGTCGAATAATTGCACCCATGGCTGAAGAAAGGTAGCGTTCTCATGCCCTCCGCTAAAATAAACGTTTGTGTGAAACATAACAATTTTCCACATATTTTGAGGAGTAGAGGCTAAAACATTTTCAAGCCAGATGGCTTGTTCTGAAATCTGATCTTGCGCTTCGCTGTTGAGAACTATAATCCGTAGATCTGGTCCCCAGTCTAGGTAGTACCATTGTTCGTTTTCCGGTAGTGCGAACTGTTCATAATAGTTGGTTGCGTTGTTTTCATGGTTGCCCAAACATGGGATAACTGGGATGGTAAGACCGTTGTCGCCTATCCAGTTGTCGTTTACATCAGTAAACCATGAGTCCCATTGACTCTGCACCTTGCCGTCGTCAACCATGTCGCCACAATGCATTACAAAAGAAGCATTGAAATAACTCATCGCCTGAGAAACTAAGGTTCGATCAGCCGGATAAGTTCGCGAGTCGCCCCCCGCCACAAACTTGAAGTCGGAAACTGAGCTAGGCGCTGTCTTAAAGGAACGCTCTCCGCTGTAATTTCCAGCCCCACCACAAATGAAGTAGTACGTTGTATCGGGGATTAAGTCAGTAAGTTCAACTTGGTGGATGTACCCTGAAGCACCGCTGTAGGTGAAATTAGAACCTATAGTTGAATTAGGATATAACGAAGGATTCCCACCGTGAGACACGGTATCGTACAAAACGGTATCACCTGCTGTAGAAGTGACTGATTGCCACATTATGGTTATGGTGGATGATGGTGGAATGCTTGGGTATGTTAAGCGTATGTTTTTAGGCTTATCTAAGATGGGATTCTTGTTAAGCCAAACATCGTCGAAGGTGTACTCACTTAAGTCTTTAGCTTCAAGATGAAGTGTTCCATTTTGAAAAACACTTATCAAAGTAAAGTGGAGGGTCGTACTTCCATTAGCACTGTACGGCTGTGGAACATAATTGTGCAGTGGAGCTCCCCAGCCGCCAGTGGTTAAGTACATTGTACCCTGTTGATACGAAGAAACATTATTGTTGTTGTACATGGGTACAGTTCGATGATAATGATGTGTGTGTCCTTGAATAACTATGTCCACGTGATACTGGTCGAATAATTGCACCCACGGCTGAAGATCAGTAGCGTTTTCTGGGTGCTCCACACTGCTGGCGTAAACGTTTCGATGAAACATAACAATTTTCCAAGTATCTTGAGGCGTTGAGGCTAAAACACCATCAAGCCAGATGGCTTGTTCTGAAATCTGAGATGTGGCTTCGCTGTTGAGAATGATGATTCGTAGATTTGGTCCCCAATCGAGGTAGTACCATTGTTCGTTTCCTTTTAGTGCGAACTGTTCATAATAGTTGGTTGCATTGTTTTCATGGTTACCCAAACAGGGAACAACAGGGATGGTTAAACCGTTGTCACCTATCCACTTGTCGTTTACGTCAGTAAACCATGAGTCCCATTGACTCTGGATTGTGCCGTTATCAACCATGTCAGCGCTGTGCATTACAAAGGAAGGATTGGTATGGCTCATTGCTCGTGAAACTAGGGTTCGATAAGCCAGATTGGTTCGCGAGTCGCCCCCCGCCACAAACTTGAAGTCAACATTAGGCGAGTTAGGCGCTGTTTTAAAGAAACGCTCTCCGCTATATTTCCCCGGTCCCCCGCAAATGAAATAGTACCTGTTGTCTGGGGTTAAATTAGTGAGTTCAACTTGGTGGATGTACCCTGAAGCGCCAGCGTAGGTGTAATTAGAACCCGTAGCGTTATAAGGGTATAGCGAAGGATTCCCACCATGAGATGAAGTATCGTACAAAACGTTGTCGCCTGATGTGGAAGTTTGTGTCTGCCAGGTGATGGTTACGTTATACGCGGGATCATCTTGGTATGTCAAGTGTATGTTTTTAGGGTTATCTACAATCGGACTTACTCCTATGGGCGGAACTAGAATCGGGGTAGGTGGAGGACGTAGCAACTGAACAAGCAGAAAGGGCAAGGACAGCGCTACGAGAGAGATTAACAACAGCACGATAACAAGTTTTCTTTGGTTCATCTACTATCAGTTCCTAGAAATAGATGTCCCTAAGTTAACAGAGTTATAAGAAACATTAAAATTTTGTGTAACCGGCAGGGATTGCAAAGAAGTTTCCACACGGGTAAGAGAAATGTTTTGGAAATGCTTCAATCACCAAAAATTGAGATATGATGTATTTAATTCTTTATGGATGAGTTGTTTCAATTGTTAGAAAATTTCTTGTCTTGGTTAGGTGTTTTTTACTATCCAGTCTGTTACGGCTTTCATGGCGTCTTCATTGTTTCTAATCACGTGGTCTGCGTTTTTGAAGATTAGAATTTTTTTGGGTTCCTTAGCGTTCTCGTATAGCTCGTAGGCGCTTTGAACGGGGACAACCTCGTCTTGGTCTCCGTGAATAATGAGGACTGGTCTGGGTGAAATCTTTCCCGCCCAGTTGAGGGGGTTTAGTTTCTGCAAGTCGGTTCTTACTTCTTTACGGGTTTTCTCAACATTAGTTATCCTCAATATTTCGGATTTTTTTGCGTATTTGATTCCTTCTTCTATTACTCGCATTTTTGTTAAATCTGAGGGACTTGAACAGCTTGCAAAGGCCTTAATTCTTGAATCATGGGCTACCACTGACCAGGAAACAAATGCGCCGCCGCTGAAGCTCATGAGACCCAACCTTCTGGGATCAAGGCGTGGAGAGGATGCCAGATAGGATATGGCATCAGAAACGTTACGGGACCAGCCAGAAAAACTGAATTCGCCTTCGCTTCCGCTAGTTCCTTGTAAATTGAAAATCAGGGCGGCGTATCCTCTCTCACAAAACTTCTCGGCTAGAGCGGGATACCTCTTTTCCTCAACAGGCTTGTTGTCCCTGGGAATTCCGTGGCAGATACAAACTCCTGGAATCTGTTTAGGAGCTTCGGGAAAAAATAACGTGCCTCCTAAGCGTACTCCGCTACTTAGAATGGAAATCTTTTCGCTCTTAATCATGTCAGGACCCGCCTTAAGCAACGTGGCTTCGCGGATAGAATAATTTATAATTTCAAACTTCCTAAATTATTATAGGATATAATGTTAGGGATTATAATATTTTATCTTTAGGAGAGGGCAAAAATTACATCCATTTATGTTGAGGAAGCCCCATTCTCAAGGGTGTTCGCGTATAGGATAATTTTAATCATTTTCCTCAGTGTAATAGTATTCGGTATTCTCGTATCCTCTTTGGGCCAATTCTCCCTTGGACAGTTATTCAGCCGATCCCTAAGCACTGTTCAATTATTAGGTCTAATATACTTAGCCGTAATGACTTTTCTAATTTACATAGGAATCGTTTACTACAAGTTTAGATACGTGGTTAGGAGAGACGGATTGCAGATCATATTGTTTCCCTTCACCCTAACAATCTATTATGATACAATATACGAAATCGATTTAAGGCCATCCAAAAGGGTAGAAGTCCCCCCAGGCTGGGGTCTTAGACTCTGGGGAAACTCCCTGTTTGCTACTACCGGTACAAAACCGTGTTTATACATAAAAAGAATGGAAGGCATTGTCAAAGAATTCTATCTATCCTCAGCAGACCCGGAAAATCTAGTATCAAGAATCAAAATTAATATGAAAAAGTATTTCGCCCCCCGAAAAACCTAAAAAACAGTGGACTCGGTCAAAAAATCAGAACCACTCTACCACACGTTAATAAATGAGTTAATCGGAAATCTAATATCATTCCTTTTTAATGGCTGAGGAGCTGATAAGCTGTGAAGAATGTTATATCCTCTTCGCATGGAAGAATCTTGGAACTCAAGCGTAATGATATGGAAGAACTGGTTTCAAGAAATAAGTTTGGCAGATTAGGTTTATCGGTTAATGATGAGCCTTACGTTGTTCCCGTTTCTTACGCGTACCATGAGGGCAGGATTTACATTCATTCGGGAAGAGGTAAAAAGACCGAATACCTGACCAAGAATCCCAGAGTTTGTTTTCAGGTAGACGAGGTTTATGAGAATGGTTCATGGAAAAGCGTGATAATTTACGGTAAAGCCAAGTTTGTGGAAGACTTTCAACGCGGTCTAAGACTCCTTTTTGAAAAATTTTCAGAGCCCTATATGCGGCGTGAGGATGCGGCTATTGCCCGTAAGAGAATGGAGAATTTTCTGAGTACGGTTTCTGGGATTAGAGCTGCGCCCACTGAGGGTGGCGGTGGGATGCAGTTCTACGTTTACGAAATCGAGATTGAGGAAATGACTGGAAGACAAGAAATTAGGTGATACAAACACAGACTTTGCTTTTGGTTAAAAAATTGGTTGTGTCTGCTAATCGGTTAACTTTTAGGGATTAATTGGGTCCCTCCTATGTTATAGGTTATCAGAAAACAAACAAGGAGGTGGAGCCCAATAATATCCCTAAATAACCAGATA